>QWCE01002566.1_pt1 | contig 26042 bp, 20 predicted proteins | sample 1972531 | NCBI WGS metagenome assembly QWCE01 (sample SAMN09866716, study PRJNA288562) | Human gut metagenome isolate term4_stool, whole genome shotgun sequencing... | reverse complement strand
TTCTCTCGCGACATGTGCGTGAGAGAAAATACAGCTCGGGCTGCCAGTGTGGAATTTGTCCGTCATAGACGGACAAATTATGCGCGCAGCAGACCGCAAGCCTTTTGTCGGAAAAACCCGGAGGGTTTTTCGACAGTCGCAAAGCGCCGTATTGCTACGGCGCTTTTGCTTTGCCGGGGAAAAGGGGTAAGGGGTATATTCCGTTATCTGTCGTGCTTTTTCTTTCTGCTGAGGGCCGCTGCGCCGGTGGCTGCACCGCCGCTGGCAAGCACCAGGACAAGCCACAGGGAAAGGCTGCTAGTGTCGCCGGTGGGGGGAGTCTTCGGCAGCTTCGCCGTTACGGTGTCGGCCTTGGCGATTTCCTTGGTGCCGTCTTTATCACTGTAGTACTTATTACAGCCGCCGCAGTACCAGTACTCGATATTGCCCTCGGCATCCTCGGTGGCTGCCTTGGCGGGGATATGCTTCAGGTCGGTGTGGCTGTTCGGGTCAGGCTCTCCGTAAGCCTTTCCGCAGACCTCGCATACCGCCTTGTCGGTGCAGGTGGCTGTGCCACCGGTATGCCCGTCGTTGACCGTCACGGTCATTTCGGCGGTGCTTCCTGCCTTGTCGGTGACAACGATTTTCTGCTCGCCGTCTGCCGGAGAGAGGGTAAAGCTGCCGGTTTCGTCAAGCGTGACCGCCGTGCCGTTTACGGTAACTGTCTCTATATACTTCTCGTTAATTGTAACCGTCTGTGCTTCGCAATAAATCTTGCCGTCCTCAATGCCGCCGATTACAGGCCGAACATTGTCAAGCGTTACGCGGTCGGAGCGAAGGTATGTTATGTTCAGGCTCGCGTCAACGAGCATTGCATAAACAATATACTCCCCGTTGGGGTCTATGTGGAACGGCTCCTCGTACCCGCTGAATACGAGGGATTTCAGTTCCTCTTCGGAAAGATCCCGATCGGTCACCAGATAAGAGACAAACACGGTTCCGCTGTTGTCGGCGGCGTTTATCGTCACCGTCTGCGCGTCCCTAAAGAACAGGCCGAAGGTGAGCTTATTCAGGAATTCCTGCCATTTATTGGCACCTATGATAATTTCGCCCGTGGGCTTTTCGGTGTCTTTCCACTGCGCCGTCAGCGTGGTTACAAGCGCCGGAACGCTGTCGCCGGGTGCGTACAGGTTTCCATCGCTGCCAAGCCACATAAAGTAGCTGCCGGTATTTCCGTCCGGGCGGGTCAGACCGTCGAACGCAGGCGCGGTAAATGCGCTGCCGGTTTTCACGATGATTTGAATATCCTCGGAGCTGTTACCCAGCTTGCCGCCGCCAAGGGCAAGGGCAACCGTCTTCAGGCTGTCGGCGGCAAGATCTGTCGGCAGCTCAAGGACGGGGCGGAAACCAATGTCCCGCTCCGGAAGGGTTGGCCTTGCCCAAAATGTAGCCTGTGCAGCGAAGTGTCCACCACGAGATAGATACATTCCCTCGACATTCCCAGTACCTATATCCTGGCCGAAAGAGCGCATTTTATACCAGTTTTTGATATAATCGGCTGACTTCTGATAGATCGTATCCCATTCATTGTCAATTGGTGCAAGACCAGAGCCTTCTCCTTCATTACGGTGATGGTCTCCAACAGATGGGGCGCGGAGCGTATAGTTCACGTTACTCGCTGTATAGGTCTGGCCATAAATCAGGTTCATTTCTGCCAACGTCTCCCGCTGCAAAGAACATTTCACGTTATAGTCCGCAATAAAAAGGCTGTGCTCGTAGGGCTGCTTGGCGGTACCGGTTTCATTTTCCATCGAATAGGCATCCACCGTACCCACATATGTAAACGGCACATAATGCAGCGTTTTGTCCGGCAGATTGCTGTTTGCCGTGCCGGGAATATTCATCGCCGACAGGTCAAAATAGTATCTGCCGCCGGGGGCGAGGGTAAACTGCTCGTCAGGCTGATTTTCCACCGTCAGCGCAATGTCTGTGAAATTACTTGCGTAATCGGTATTATAATCGCCGTTATACTGTTCGCTGAAGACCTTCAGGGTATAGCTGCCCGGTGCAAGGCCGGACGGGATTTTGATTTCAACCGTTCCGCTTTCGGCAGTAGGCTGTGCTACTCTGCCGTAATACCGTGCGCCGCTGCTACCCGCAATGATGGCGGAGATATATTCATTTAGCCCTCCGGTCGCCCCGGTGTAATGCAGCGTAACGGTATCGCCGGGGTCGCCGCTGACAGCTTTTTCCGTTACGGCAAAATTGCGGCTGCTATCTAAAAGCGTCAATTTCCATTCGTTTCCGCTGTATTTGGAAACTTCGGTCAATCCTCCGTCAGGCTTTCCGCCCACGGCGGCAGATGCAAAAAGGACAGAGTTCAGATTTAAGTTAAAAGCGGGACGAACACCCCATATATTGCTGATATCTATCCCATCGTGGTCGATATTAGCAAAACCGTCCACAGAGGCAACATCGCGACCCTTTGCGCCTGGGGAGCGCAACCACCAATAGCTTGATGCCCAATATTGATGTTCTCTATCCGCAATTCGCAGATCATTATTTACCGCAGACGCTTCCGCTGTGGAAAGCGGCCAGAATACAGCGTTATTCACTTGTGTGCCAGATACACAGTCGGTATTTTCTCTGTTGTAACTTCCGCTTGCAAGCGTCTGTTTTTGAACTGCATCGGTTTCTTTCGATGTCAGCTTTTCTGCAAGTGCGTCTATTGCGATTTTCAAATCGCTGTCTGCATAAGCGGCACTCGAGCCAAACTTTGACCAACCCATATTATATGCCGCAAGCAGGGTAATATCCCCTTGTGCGCTTGTAATACCGTTTCCGTCATAACCGATAACTCGCCATGCAGCGGGATTATTTTCATGGTTTTGTCCGAAATACACAGTCGGTGCGATCTCTGTGTTTACAGTTTTATTCAGTGCGTCTGCGCCAAGCTGTATCGCAGCAGAGCCCCATGCCCCAACCTCCTCGGCGAATACGCTTGTAGGCACAAGGCAGAACAGCATACACAGGGCGAGCAGGATACTAAGTATTCGTTTCTTCATTTCTCGTTCCCTCCATTTTCCTATATGTCGGCTCAGTCAAGAGCGGTGATGGTGATCGTGCCTCTGAACGAAAGAAGATAGGTAGCATACTCGGCCTGCTCAAGTGCAAGCCGCAGGACAATATCGCCGCCTTTGGCATCGTATACCCGGTTGAAGCTCAGGGTATGCTGCTCTCTTCTCGTCTCGTTCAGCTTTTTGCCTTTGTCCACCTTTATGCTCGTAAGATCCCTGCACAGCTGGTTATCATAGCCGTCCGTCATCCGAACAGAATAGAAGCCTTTGTCATCATTTGACATGGCATAGACCGCCCCGTTTACGCTCACCTGATAATGATGTCCACGTGACAGTCGAACGGTATCCCCGTCACAGGAGACAAGCCCGCCGCTGCTCATTTTTCCCTGAAAATAGAGCGCCGCCGTTTCATCTTGAAGATTGACCGATTGTACCACCCCAACGCCGTAAAAATACCCCGGGCAGCTGCCGTTCTGACCGGCATCGCCCTTGTCACCTTTGTCACCTTTATCGCCCTTGTCGCCCTTGTCGCCGGTGTCACCTTTGTCTCCTTTATCTCCCTTGTCACCCTTCTCGCCGTCAATGCCGTCTGTGCCGTCAAGACCTTTCAAAACCGATAGGTCGTACAGGTTCAGCCATATTTCATCGCCGACATAGCGCCATTGCAGGGTGCTTTCGTTCACACGGAACTCCGGCGTTTTTCCGTTTGCACCGTCCGTTCCGTTCTGTCCGGCGGGGCCTGTGATGTCGGCAATCGCCACAAGGTTCTGCCACTCGTCGCCCTCGTAACGCCACTGTATGTATTCCGTTGCTCTTTGTACTTCTATGCTTTTGCCGTTAATGCCGTCTTTGCCGTCGGCTCCGTCTTTGCCGTCAACGCCGTTAATGCCGTCTTTTCCGTTTATACCGTTTATTCCGTTCTTACCGTCAACGCCATTCTCGCCGCCTGCTCCGTCCTTGCCGGCTTCCCCGGCAGCCCCCCGCAGCTCGGCAAGAGCCACCAGGTCGTGCCAATCGGTTTCACCGCTGTATTTCCACTGGATCGCCGTGCCATTATTGCGCACCTCCGGCAGTGCGGCGTCGGCTTTTGCCGCCCTGTTCCATCCGGTGGCAAGCACGATGCAAAGCGTCAAAAGAGCCCCGCAAAGTACCAAAAACACACCTGTGAGTAGCTTTTTCCCTGTTTTCATCTTCTTCCCTCCGTTCGAAATCGGTTGTTATTACGGCAGAGTGTTCCACCGCTGCCCACGCCGCGAATGGCCGGCGGCAGACCGGCTTATGCTTGGTTTTCTTTGTATTTATCCGCAAACAGGGCGACTCCCTGCTTTAAGACCTCCATCTGGGTTTTCAGGTAGTATTCGTCCTCGAACATGGCATAGTGGACGCTGGCCCGGACGAATATGAAAATCAGCGGCGTGATAATCGTATAGGGAATGCCGATTTTCGGCTCCAGCCGCTTGGCATACTCGGTGTAGCGCTCGTTGACGCCCTCAAAAAACTTCTTGCCGTGCTCGATGTATTTCGGGTGCGTATAGATCTGATACATCAGGCGATATTTTTTGCCGTGCTTTTTAGCCGTCCAGTAAGGCACCTCCTTCACAAATCGGACAACATCCTTGGGGTCGGTGGGGGCCATCTCCATAAAGTCGTCCTCAACCTTTTCCATGCAGTATGCCGTTGACTCAATAATCAGCTCGTCAAGATTTTTGAAATACGAATACAGATTTGCCTTCGTGCAGCCGCAGGCATCGGCCAGGGCTTTGATCCCCGTGCCCGTGAGCCCGTTTTCCGCGTAGCACTCGAAGCACTTTTCCATGATTTCCTGTTTTCTTTGATTGTGTTGCTGTTCTGTGGTTTTCATTTTGCTTGTGTCCTCCTAAAACGACCGTTCGTTTAGCATTAGTATAGCATAGAATCTCCCCCGCCGCAAGAGCAGCCTGCAAAAAAAGAAAAACCCGGGTCTCATTTCTGAGATCCGGGAAAAATTTGGTTTTTGTTCTGCCTCCCTGGCAGGGAGCATAGCAAGGGCAGCAGCCGCCTTAAAATTATTCTTCTCCATTTCACGCCGTCCTTCGGCGTTTACACAGAGTCCGCTCAGGCCAAGGTGTCCGCAAAGGCGGCCAGAGCCGCCAGCCCGTCCCGGAGCGTCTGCTTGTCGCAGGCGTAGCCGATACGGACGCTATGGGGCTGCCGGAAGCAGTCGCCGGGTGTGACAAAGGCGCCGGTCCGGTGGTACATCTCCTTGCAGAATTCATAGGACGGCATATCAAAATCATAATAGACCAGTGCCGTGGTGCCCGCCTTGGGCTTGGTGTAGTAGAAATGCTTGTGGGAGGCCACCCACATATCCAGGATTGACAGATTCTCCCGAACAATGGTCTGGTTCCGCTTCAGCATCCTGTCGCTGTGTGCCAGAGCGATGGACGCCACCGCATCATCAAACATACCGCAGCTGATGAGGTTGTAATCCCGATGGGACAGAAATGCCTTCCGTGCCGTCTCGTCACGGGTGGCGATCCAGCCCATGCGAAGCCCCGCCAGAGAGAATACCTTGGACATACTGCTGACAGATATACCCTTTTCGTACAGATCGGCAATGGAGGGGCACCAGTCATCGGTCTGGGTCAGGTGGCGGTATACCTCGTCGCAGAGGATATAGGCATCCATGCTGCGGGCAATATCCACGATCTGCTGTAATTGCGTCTCGCTCATCAGCGCGCCGGTGGGGTTATTGGGGTTGTTGATGCAGATCATTTTCGTCTCCGGCGTCACCAGCGCCTTCAGCTCCTCCAAATCGGGCAGGTAGTCGTTTTCCTGCTTGAGGTGCATGATAGCCACCTCCGCGCCAATGGCCTCGGGGATAGAGTAGAGCTGCTGATAGGTAGGCATGATGCTGACCACCCGGTCGCCTGCAGAGATCAGGGAGCAGAATACATGGTGGTTCGCTCCCGCCGCACCGTGGGTGGGTACCACCTGCCGGGGCTGCACGGTCTTGTACAGCTTGCAGATGCCACTGCGCAGAGCGTCACTGCCTACGATGTCGCCATAGGTCAAGCGTTTGGCGCAGAAGTCCGTTAGAAACTGTGCCTTATCCTCACCTGTCAGGGCAAACAGCTCATCCAGCGACACGGAGTCCACACAGGTTTCCGCAATATTGAAGCGGGCACCCACTTCATGTTCATTCATCCATTCTTCCACAGCAAAAGGTTCGATGTTCATGGTCTTTTCTCCTTTTCTTTTAAAAAAGTAAAGACATCCATGACCAAATCTTATCCAGCAAATGCCGGAACACCTACGATTCGGTCACGAATGCCTTTGACCCCTCAGCCGGTGCCAAGGGAAGCAGTACAATATTCAGCTTGTCTTGCCTTATAGCATAGAGTATGTATAGCTGTGCTTGCTATTCTATCCTTGTTATACCACGCTTCTGCCCATTTTGCAAGAGGGAACGAAAGAAATTCGCACATTCGCAGATGCTGACCCTGCCGCCCAGAGCTTTTCGGCCTCAGGCCTCTAGAAAGCGGCGGTGCCTGCCTTCTTTTTTCCCTGCCGGGTGTGCGGCGGGGCTATTGCGCAAAAGGGATTTGAGCTGTATAATTGGGAGGACGATTTTTGTAAAACGAGAGGTAAAAACGGTAATGAATATCATTAACGCGCTTGCGCAAGAACTGAACGCAAACGAAAAATATGTGGAAAATGTGGTGCAGCTTTTGGATGAGGGAAACACCATCCCCTTTATCGCCCGCTACCGCAAGGAGCTCCACGGCGCCATGGACGACACCACCCTGCGCACCCTGGAGGAGCGGCTGCAGTATCTGCGCAATCTGGATGAGCGCCGGGAATCGGTGAAAAAATCCATCGCCGAGCAGGGAAAGCTCACCGACGAGCTGGCCGCCGCCATCGACAGCGCCAAGACCCTGGCGGAGGTGGAGGACCTCTACCGTCCCTATAAGCAAAAGCGCCGTACCCGGGCCACCGCAGCCCGGGAAAAGGGTCTGGAGCCCCTGGCCGCTCTGCTTTTTGCCCAGGAGCGAAGCTGCCCCCGGCCGGAGGATGCCGCCCGGGACTTCCTTTCTCCGGAAAAGGGCGTGGACACCGTGGCCGATGCCCTCCAGGGCGCTTCGGACATCATTGCCGAGCAGATTTCCGATGACGCCGTGATTCGCAAGGCTCTGCGAGACCTGCTGGGTCGGCAGGGTCAGCTTGTGAGCTGTGCGGCAACGGAGGAGGACAGCGTGTACCGTCTGTACTACGATTTTACCCAATCCCTCTCCAAGCTCCAGGGGCACCAAATTTTGGCCATCAACCGAGGTGAGAAGGAGAATATGCTGAAGGTCTCCGTCACCCTGGACCGTGACCGGGCGCTGCCCCTGCTGCGTCGGGCGGTGGTAAAGCCCGGCTCCCCCGCTATGGAATTCATAAAGGCAGCCGCCGAGGACGCTTATGACCGCCTGCTCTTCCCCTCCTTAGAGCGGGAAGAGCGCTCTCGGCTGACGGAGCAGGCCACTGAGGGGGCTATCGGCCAGTTCGCCCTGAACCTGAAGCCGCTGCTGATGCAGCCGCCTGTAAAGGGCAAGGTCACCATGGGCCTGGACCCGGGCTACCGCATGGGCTGCAAGGTGGCCGTGGTGGACGAAACCGGCAAGGTGCTGGACACCACCGTGGTCTACCCCACCTACGGAGCCCGGCAGGAGCAGGAGGCCATCGCCACTCTGGCGAAGCTCATCGCCAAGGACAGGGTGGAAAATATCGCCATCGGCAACGGAACGGCCAGCCGGGAAACGGAGCAAATGGCCGTGAAGCTCATTCATCAGGTCAACGAGGCCGGGGCCCATGTCAGCTACATGATCGTATCCGAGGCCGGGGCCTCCGTGTATTCCGCCAGCAAGCTGGCTGCCGAGGAGTTCCCCCAGTTCGATGTAAATCTGCGCTCGGCGGTGTCCATTGCCCGGCGGCTGCAGGACCCCCTGGCCGAGCTGGTAAAAATCGATCCCAAGGCCATCGGTGTGGGTCAGTATCAGCATGATATGCCCGCCAAGCAGCTGGACGAGGCCCTGGGCGGCGTAGTGGAGGACTGTGTCAACGCCGTAGGTGTGGACATAAACACCGCCTCCCCCTCTCTGCTCCAGCGGGTGGCCGGGCTTAATGGCACCACGGCGAAAAATGTGGTGGCCTACCGGGAGGAAAACGGCCCCTTTACCTCCCGGGCCCAGATCAAGAAGGTACCCAAGCTGGGGCCCAAGGCCTTCCAGCAGTGCGCCGGCTTTTTGCGGGTGCCGGAGAGCAAGAGCGTGCTGGATAACACCGCCGTACACCCGGAGAGCTACGACGCGGCCAAGGCGCTGCTGGAGCTGATGGGCTACACTCTGGCGGATGTCCGGGCGGAAAAGCTGGCGGATCTTCCCCAGCGGCTGAAGGCCTACGGAGAGGCAAAGGCCGCCGAGGCTGTGGGGGTGGGCATCCCCACCCTGCGGGACATCACCTCCGAGCTTCTGAAGCCCGGTCGGGATGTCCGGGAGGAGCTTCCCCAGCCCATTTTGCGCACCGATGTCATGGAGATGAAGGACTTAAAGCCCGGCATGGTCCTCAGCGGCACGGTCCGCAATGTCATTGATTTCGGCGCTTTTGTGGACATCGGCGTTCACCAGGACGGGCTGGTGCATATCTCGCAAATCTCCAATAAATTCATCAAGCACCCCTCGGAGGTGCTGTCGGTGGGCGATGTGGTAAAGGTGGTCGTATTGGATGTGGACGAGAAGAAAAAGCGCATCGGTCTGAGCATCAAGCAGGCAGCAGGCCGGGAATGATCCTACGCCCCGGCTCTGTCAGCGCCCTCTGTGTTTACCGCCGCAATACGGGCCGCCGGATGCGTACAGACCGCCGGAAGTCCATGTTTTTGACCGCTTATCTTACTTAGGAGGTGGCGTATGCCCCAAATCACGATCCATGACGCAGCGGGAGCGGTGTCGGTACGGAAGGTGCCCCTGGGCACGCTGCTGCTCCACGCCCTGAGCGGCGGGGTAGAGGCCCCCTGCGGCGGCCATGGCCGCTGCGGCAAGTGTCGGGTGACGGTTCAGGGGACGCTGTCCTCTCCCGACCCTCGGGAGACATCCCTGCTGGGGGCGGCGGCTCTCAGACGCGGCGTTCGCCTGGCCTGCCTTACCACGGTGGAGGGCGACTGCACCGTGACCCTGGGCGCAGACCGGGCCGTTCGGGTCATCCGCAGCGACGGCACCATGCCCGCCTTTGCCCCGGAGCCCATTTTTGAAAAGTACGGCGCGGCGGTGGACATCGGCACCACCACCCTGGCCGCCCGGCTCTACGACCGCACCGGGGCCCTTCTGGCCCAGGCGGCGGCCCCCAACCCCCAGCGTATCTACGGTGCCGATGTCATCACACGCACCGAAAAGTCTCTGGCTGGAGAGCGAGAGTCCCTGGCCCGGTGTATCCGGGACGGGATAGATTCCCTGCTGCGTCAGATGTCAGCTCAAGCCGGAATCCCTCCCGAAGCGGTGGACACCGTGGTTCTCACCGGCAACACCGCCATGCTGTATCTGCTCACCGCCCGGGATGTAGACTGCCTCTCCCACGCCCCTTTTCTTGCCGATGAGCTTTTCGGGCGGTACGCAGAGCCGGAAGAGCTAAGGCTCTCCGCAGCGCCCAAAGCCCGGCTGTACCTGCCCCGGTGTATTTCGGCCTTTGTGGGGGCGGACATCACCTCCGCTCTGGTAGCCAGCCAGATCTGCACCCGGCCCGAGAGTGCCCTCCTGGCGGACATCGGCACCAACGGCGAGCTGGCCCTGTGGCATAAGGGCCGTCTGCTATGCTGCTCCACCGCCGCCGGCCCGGTCTTTGAGGGTGCCGCCATCTCCCAGGGGATGCAGGCCGGCCCCGGCGCCATCCACCGGGTGGCCTATGAAAACGGCAAAATTTCCTGCCGCACCATAGAAAGCGCCCCCGCCGCCGGCATCTGCGGCAGCGGCCTCATCGATGCGGCGGCGGTTTTCCTCCGGGCGGGGATCATCGACGAAACCGGCGCCTTCACCGACGAGGAGGACGCCTATCCCCTGACACCGGAGGTGTCCCTGACCCAGAAGGACATTCGTATGCTGCAGCTGGCCAAGAGCGCTATCTGCGCCGGGATGCTCACCCTGCTGGAGGCCGGGGGGCTGGGTGCCGAAGGCCCCGCCCGTCTCGTCATCGCCGGGGGCTTCGGCAGCTTCCTGGACCTCCACAGCGCCGCCTGTATCGGTCTCTATCCCCCCACCCTGGAGAGCCGCGCCCGGGCCATTGGCAATGCCGCCCTGGCAGGCGCGTCCATGATGCTCCTGCGGGGCCGGTACCGGCAGCAAGCCGCCGCCCTGGCTGAGCAGGCCGAAACGGTGGATTTGAGCGCAAGCCCTGTGTTCAGGGAAAACTATGTGGAGTGCATGGGATTTGAAACGCCATAAAAGATAAACTCTATGCCCGGCTCGCAAGCATGGGCATAGAGCTCAAAACCGCTGAAAAACGAAGTCCTTCCACATCCTCACAAGCCCACCGTCAAACCCCGGTGGGCTTTCGCTGTATTTTTATCCTTGCTTTTGTATTTCCGGTGCAGTAAAATATTTATAAATGTCTTTTTGCCCTTTTCCCCGGCCCCATCCTGCGGCCGCCGGGCAAATTTCCAGCCAGGAGGTCATCTATGGATTTGACATCTTTCAAGCGCTCGGCCGCCGGCCGTATTGTGGCCGGTCTATGTGCCGTGTGCCTGCTGTCCGGTCTGCTCAGCGGCTGTGCAGGCCCGGCGGGCTCTGACTCTCCCAATGAGGATGCACTCCCTGTCATCACCGTGGGCAGCGACAACTATCCCCCCTTTAACTATCAGGACACCAGTGGCCATCCCACCGGCATTGATGTAGACCTTGCCGTAGAGGCCTTCCGCCGCATGGGTTACCGGGCCCAGTTCGTCACCATCGACTGGGAGGAGAAGAAGAATTTAGTGGAGAGCGGTGCCATCGACTGTATCTGGGGCGGCTTTTCCATCAATGGCCGGGAGGACCAGTACCTCTGGACCCAGCCCTATATGTATAGCCGTCAGGTCGTCGCCGTGCGCAAGGACAGCGGCATTTATTCCCTCAGCGACCTGGCTGGCAAGCGCATCGCCGTGCAGTCCACCACCAAGCCCGAGGAGCTGTTTCTCAGCCGCACCGACCCCCGCATCCCGGCCCCGGACGAGGTTTTCTCTCTGCAAAACCGCGAGCTGCTGTACCCCTATCTCAGCAAGGGTTATGCCGATGCCATTGCCGCCCATGAGACCGCCATTTTGCAGTGCATGGACGACTACGGTCTGGAGCTTCGCATCCTGGATGAGCCTCTTTTGGCCGTGGGCCTGGGGGTGGCCTTTGCCCGTTCGGATGACCGGGGCCTGGCGCAGGAGCTCTCCCGCACCTTTTCGCAGATGCGAGACGACGGCACCACGCAGCAGATTTTAGGCAAATATTTAGAGAATCCTCAGAAGTATATGGAGGCAAGCAGCTATGCAAACGATTGAGCCTATTAAGACCCATACCAAGCGCCGGGTCCTCCTGTGGCTGCTGGCCGGCGTGGTGCTGCTGGCCGCCGTGTTTGTTGCAACCGCTCAGGCAGACCTTTCCCACGCCCAGCAGAGCCTCTCCTCCGCCGCCGACTATGTTTGGAGCCAGTGCGCCCGCTACGACCGCATTGAGCTGGCCACCCAGACCAAGAGCCTCATGCGCGTTATCCAGAGCTGCAAGCAGTCAGCCTATGACCTGGGCACGGAGAGCGATCCCCCCTCCTCTGCCCTGCAAAGCTGCGTTGAGACTAACTATCTCTCCGGCATCCTCCTGCTGGATACCTCCGGCCGGGTGCTGTCGCAGTACCATGAAAGCGGCCAAATGCCCGACGGCATCGGCGAAGCCCTCGCCTCCCCGGCCCTGCTGGACACCGCCGTCCATCCGGAAAAGCGCTACGCCATTCGTCTGGACTGCGCCGACGGCGGCAAGCTGGACCTGGCTGCCACAGCCCGCCCGGAGGGCGCCGGTATTGTGGTAGTCTATTACCAGACCCCCGCCGGGCATATTAACTCCTTCAATCTCTCCATCGCCTCCCTTCTCTCCGGCTATAAGACCGAGAATAACAGCACCGTCGTGGTGGTCCACGGCAAAACCATCATCGCCAGCAACGATGAGTCTCTCATCGGTTCCGAAACCGACGCCGTGCCCATTTTGCATCAGCTCAGTCAGCATTCCGGTAATAGGAGTCCGATGGGCATCCGCCAAACGGATACCGACCTGCAGTGCATAAAGCAGGACGGCTTCTCCCGGTACTTTGCGCTCATGCGCCCGGGCCGCAATTTTTATATTTACAATTTTGCATCGGAGAACAATGTGTTTTACTTTACGCCCCGCGCCATGATTTTTGCTCTGGTGCTTTACCTCATTGCTGTCGGCGCCGTCAACGGTCTCCGCCTGTGGGCCATCCAGCGCTACCGGGAAAAGCAGCTGGCCTCCCAGCAGGAGTACACCCGGCAGCTTCAGGAGAAAAACCGCCAGCTTAGCGCCGCCGTGGAGCAGGCCGACCGGGCCAACGCCGCCAAAACCAGCTTCCTCTCCCGCATGAGCCACGACATCCGCACCCCTCTCAACGGCATCATCGGTCTTTTGGAAATTAACGCCGCCCATCCGGACGATGCGGCGCTGGTAAGCGCCAACCGCAGCAAAATGCGCACCGCCGCAGACCATCTGCTCTCCCTTATCAATGATGTTCTGCAAATGAGCAAGCTGGAGAGCGGTCAGGTGATCCTCTCCCACGAGCCCCTGTCCCTAAGTCAGCTCGCCGCCGATGTGCTGGCCATCGTGAGCCAGCGGGCCAGCGACAGCGGCATCACCATGGAGTATACCTCCTCCCCCGATTCCCTGCCCGCAGACTGGGTCTACGGCAGCCCCGTCCACCTGCGCCAGATTTTCCTGAATATTTACAGCAACTGCATTAAGTATAATAAGCCCGGCGGCAAGATCTGCTCCCGGGTGGAATGTCTGTCCTCGGACAGCGATACCGTCACCTACCGCTGGACTATCTCCGACACCGGCATCGGCATGAGCCCGGACTTCCTCTCCCGCATTTTTGACCCCTTCACCCAGGAGCACTCCGATGCCCGCAGCGTTTACCAGGGCGCAGGCCTGGGTATGCCCATCGTGAAGAGCCTGATAGAGCAGATGCACGGCACCATTGAGATACACAGTCAGGAGGGTGTCGGTACCACCTTCCTGATTACCCTCCCCTTCCAGCCGGCCCCGGACTCCGATCCCCGGTCCCCGGTCGCCCCGGCCCTCGGCATCCGGGGCTATAAGCTGCTCCTGGCCGAGGATAACGAGCTCAACGCCGATATTGCCCGAACTCTTTTGGAGGATGCCGGAGCCTCCGTCACCGTCGTTGCCGATGGAAAGCAGGCCCTGGAGCGGTTCCGCCAAGACCCCCCGGGGACCTATGACGCTCTGCTCATGGACATGATGATGCCCGTGATGGACGGCCTTTCCGCCACCCGTGCCATCCGCGCTCTGGACAGGCCGGACGCGAAAACCATCCCCATCATCGCCACCACAGCCAATGCCTTCACCGACGACGCCGAAAAGTGTCTCCGCGCCGGTATGAATGCCCACCTCCCCAAGCCCCTGCAAATGCAGTCCGTCATAGAAACCCTCGTCCGCTGCTGCGGCTCCTGAAAAGCATCCCGCCGTCCGATAACCATAGCATTTCCTGTAATGTGTCATTGCGAAGCCAGTGCGCACACTGGCTGTGGGGAGCGAACTGAGCGCTGCCGGTGGCAGAGGAAGCGAAGCGAGCGAGTGGCCGCGGTCAAAATTTCCAGCGTCCGCCGTAAGGCAGCGTGGAAATTTTGGGCACCGCAACAGGAACATCCGCATCCCCCGTCCCCAAGGCCCCCTTGCCTAAAGGGGGCTGGCACGGCGAAGCCGTGACTGCGGGATTCCTCTTCGCACCCTGCCTCTTGTAACGCTTTCGTAGGGGCGACCCTTGCGGTCGCCCGCCCATTGCACCTCTTGTTGCGCTTCCGTAGGGGCGGGGTGTCCTCACCCCGCCGCCCAATAACCACAGCATTTCCTGTAATGTGTCATTGCGAAGCCAGTGCGCACACTGGCTGTGGCAATCCGTCCCCCGTCCCCAAGGCCCCTTGCCTAAAGGGAGGCAATTTTCATCCGCCCCATCTTTCCGCCAAAAAAACGCACCCGCCCCATGGGCAGGTGCGTTTTCTATTTTATCCCGACCCCCTCACAGGTCGATCTGTGCCCCGTTGTCGGCAAAGAGCTTTCTCACCCTCTGCTTCTGGGCCGGTGTCATGCGGTCCCTGTACTGCTGTGCCAGCGCCGCCGCCCGGGCTGTCTCGCCGCCCTTAAAATAGTTGCTCATCGCCCTGTGCAGGCTCTGGGCCGCAGCCGAGCTGAGACTGGCCTTCTTCTCCTCCGCAGCCGCCGCCCCGGTGTTGGCCCGGACGCCGCCGGAGGCCTTCTGCTCGGCGTTTGCCATGCTGGTGTAGTGCTGCAGGCGCAGCTTGTAGTCGTCGTACTCCGCCTGCCGCAGCGTTTCCGCCTCCTTGCCCGCCCGGTCGTAGTCCGCCTGCCAAGCCTCCTGCTCCTGCAGGTAGCGCTTGTAGTCCGCCTGCTCCCGCTGGCTCAGCCAGTCGTATTGGTCCGTCAGTCTCTGCCGGGATGCCTCATATTGCTGCCGGGCGCTCTGCTCCAGCTCCGGCATCAGCTCCGCCAGCTCCTGCATATAGCGCCCGTAGGCCTGCTGTGACGCTGTCTGGGCATAGCTGGAGGCGTAGCCCCCGGTGAGTCCCGAGGCCGTACCCAGGGTGTCCTCCATCGCCTCTTGTCCCCGCCGGGCGTAAAGATGGGCATAGTTCAAATACTGTGCGTCCTGCCCGGCATCATAGGAAAAATCCTTGCCTCCGCTGATCTGCTCATACAGCCGTGCCAGCTCCTCCTCAAAGGACGACCGGTATTCCCCCGGCCGCACCGATTCCAGACTGTTTTGCACCTCCCGGGACGCCTCCACAGCCTCCGAGGGCTTGAATCCCTCCTCCAGTCGGTGCAGCTTGTCGTAGGTCTCGTCCGACACCCCCGTCAGCACATCCTTCCCCGTGGTAGGACGGCTGGGCACAGTGGTCCTGTTCAGGCTCCCCCAGGTCTCATCCCCCACCACGCCGTCCACGGCCAGGTTGTTCTTGCGCTGGTAGTCCAGCACCGCGTTATAGGTGTTGCTGCCGAATACGCCGTCCTCATCCAGGCTGTAGCCGTTTCGGTTCAGCTTCTGCTGCAGATCCAGCACCGAACTGCCTGTGTTCCCTCTCCAAAGCTTTGTTGCCATAGTCGCCCTCTCTTTCATTTCCACCTTGCATGCACATGGTAATAGTAGGCCCGGTAGCCCGTCCCAGCGGTCCCATCCGGGCTTCTGTCATATACGGATACGCTGCCGTTTTCGTACAGCCCGCCGCAGGTAATAATATTAGGCCGCGCCGCCCGGTTATCATCCGTGCCGTACCAGTTCGTTTCCGTTACAACGCCACTTGCTTCAGATACAATTGCAAGCGGCCACGACGATTGTTTCCATTCAGTAATTTCCCTTCTCCTCTGGGGCTTGGTTTGCAGGGGCTTACTTTATTTGATTTTATGCCAGTTTTTTATTTCCATTTGCCGATGGCGTGTACACTTATAACCCAGTTAATTGCGTCCGCATATGTCTCTGGGTATAACAGGTACATCCTAACCTGTGTCGACGACCCCTCATTTGTTCGCGCAACGGGCAGCAGCGGCGCTGTGGTTACACTGGATGCGTATATGTTCTTTGGTGCAGTCGAAAACAGACCGGACGGCCAGGCAAAATATGGCGTAATGGCAAATGCCATCGCTCCAAGTTTTTCCGTGATAGCTGTATTTACGATGACCTCGCCCCAACACTCTGCCACGCCGCCGGCCCATTTCCGGTAAGTCCATATGCCGCTTACGCCCTGCTCTACGATGTAGTCCGCCGCCAGGTCTCCCAGCAGCTCCGCTTTCGTTCGGTAGCGTACCACGCCTCCCGGGTCCAGCACGGCGATCTTCTCCGCCGCCGCATTCAGGTCCGTGGCCCCGGTCAGCTTCAGATGCCAGTCCTCCGCCAGCTCCAGCAGGCCCTCCGTCTCCGCCGCCTTGCCGAAGGCCGCGCCCTTGCCGCCCTCCTTCAGGTGGAAGGCCACCTTCTCCGTGGGGATGTTCTCCTCATAGCAGGCGCTGTTTCCCAGGCTGTCCGTCAGCACCAGCAGGGCTATGTAGCTGCGGTCTGCGGAGATTTTCACATCCCCCGTCACCAGGCCCACGGCTCCCACCGTCAGGGTCTCCCCCGCGCCGTAGCCGCCGCCCACGCTCTTCCAGTAGCCCTTCAGCGTCACGCTGTTCAGGCCCCCCAGCTCAGAGTACCGGGCCCGGGCCACCCCGGCAATGTGCGCCCCGCCGTCTGCCGCCGCGCCCTCTCCGTCCGAGCGAAACAGGTCCGCCCCCACCAGGGCAGGAGGGGCGTACTCCAGCAGTGCAATGTTGAAATCCTCCCAGGCCGTCAGCCCCCGGCTGTCCGTCACCGTGCAGCGCACCGTGGCGCCGGTGGTGGAAATAGTCTCCGTCCGGCAAGGATTCCCCGCCGTGGTCTTTCCCAGGTAGGTAATGGAAAACTTGCTGACCCCGGCCCCCTGCCGGCAGGTGACCTTGCTTGCGTCAAAGGTAGCCTTGGCCTTGGAATACCCCTGCACCCAGGCAGCCATATTCTCCGCCGCCGTGCCGCTGTTGTCGTAGCTCACCGCCGCCCAGCCGCTCAAAACCGTCGGCTTCATGCTCCCGGGCACCGAGGCCGTAAAGGTCACCGATTTCGTCCCGATGTAGGTGCTGCCGCTGTAGGTCTCGCAGGTCAGCGTGCCCTTGCCGCTGGCCGCATTGGGAATCTGGGCCGCCAGGCTCTCCGGCACAAGCCAGTCATAGCCTGTGGCCACTCCTGTAGCAATGGTCTCCGCCGCCCCGCCGAACACATAGCGCAGGGTATGCGTAAAGCCACTGGACGCTCTGGGCAGGCTAATGTGCGCCGTCTCTCCTATAGTCACGCCGCCGATACCGGGCGTGGTGGCCCGGGGGATGGTGGGCAGGGCGAAGCTTCGGCTGGAGGCGTTGTAGTCCCCGTTTCCGTACAGCCACCCGGAGAAGGCCCCCACCACCAGGGTCTTGCCGCCGTCCCCGTCATGCTCCACCTCCAGGGTGCCGGAGCCGAAGGTGCGGTCCTTGTAGTCCGTAATGTCGGAGTAGGTGCCTCCGGCGTACACCTCCACGCCGTCTATCGTCACCGCCGACATTCGTATGGCATTGGTGTAGTACTGCTCCCCGGGGCTCAGGCCGCAGGACCAGGCAATGGTGGACTTGTTCGACGCCGTGTCCTGCTCCTGCACCTCCCATTTCACCCAGAAATAGGACTTGTATTTCACATCCGTCTTGATGGTCTCGCCCATGCTCTCACCCTCCGATCCACTTGAATTTCACGCCCCCGGTGAAGCTCACATCCCACCCGCCTGCGCCGGTGATGCGATTTGTGGCGATCTGGGCCACCGTCAGCTTGCCGTTGGAGAAGTAGGCCGCCTCCTGGCCGCCGATGTAAAACGACAGTTTCTCCGTGGTCCACACGGACATATTGCTCCGCTTGTCTATCACATCAAAGACCCCCTGCTCCGTCTCCACCCCGGTCTGGGTGGTGCGGATATCCTGGCCGATGGCAATGCCGATGATGGGCGTCACCCCGTCATAGTCCACGATGCCCTGACGGATATACCCCTGCACATCGGTCTTGTAGGCGGAAAAGTCCGCGTCCACCTTGTCCACATCCGCCTGGATGTCCGATGCAAACTTAAAATACCGGGTGATCTTGGTGGGATCCTCCTCAATTTCCTGGCTGGTCTTTTCCAGATAGGTCCCGAAGTCCGACACCGCCACATATTCCCCCCGCAGCTCCGACTTCATCTGCTCCACCTGCCGGGACACCGTCTCCGCCGTTTTCACGATCAGGCTCTTCAGCCCCACCGCCGTGGCGGCTTTCTCCTCCCGGCCGCCCGCCTTCTGCGTCGGCTGCTGCCGGGCGGTCTGTCCCACCTCCAGCTGCTCCAGCGCCCGGTTCAGGGCCTGGGCCAGCTGAAAAAGGTAGGTATACTGCTGGCGTATCTGCTGCTGCAAAGTGCCCGTAGGCGCTCCCGGCATAGCCATTACGCTCACAGGCCGTCACTTCCCTTCTCATATAGGGCCGTCAGGGCATACAGGGTACACTGTCCGCTGCCTGTCAGCCGCAGCCGCAGCCTGCGGCACTGGCGGGGCCGAATGGCAATGGCCTGCTCCCGGATGCCGCCGCTGCCCACGATCTGCCCCTGGCGTATCCAGGTCTCCCCCTGGTCATAGCTGACCCAGGCCGTCACCGCCTGTCCCTTTTCCGGTCGCAGATAGAGAAATAGCTGCGTCAGTCTCTTGCGCTCCGGGGACTGCATTCCCATCTCCCCGGTCTCCACCTGCCAGGAAAAAGTCTCCTCTGCCTGACCGCTCTGGCCGTGAAGGCTCCATAGCCTTCCGTCCGTCCCCAGCGCATAAAGCTCCGTGCCCTTGCCGGCAAAGTTCACCGCCCGCAGCGCATCCTCTCGGTGCCAGAGCTGCCGGGCACTGTCATACACCAGCAGCGACGGTTTTTCCTCCCGGTCCAAAGCGGAAAGGTAGTATTTCTCCTGCCAGCACCCGGCCACACCGCCGTGATAGCGCTCCGCTCCCAGGGCCTGGGAAACGCACACAGGCAGGCTCCCGTCAAAGGCCTGTACCCCGTCGCCGGAGAGGTAGTAAAGCACGCCGCCCACCACCTGCAGGCTCCTTGCGCTGCCCTTTTGCACGCCGCTGCACTCCGTGGTCACGATCTGATGGGCCCCGCTGCCGGAGGCATACACCCGCTCCATGCACCGCTCCTTAAAGAAAATAGGATTTCCCAGGTAGCTCACCGCCCCGGTGAACACGCCGTCGGACCCTCGGGCGGCGGCGTAGCTGTCCGTAGCCAGCCCCGCAAAGCACCGCCAGTTCTTGCAGTCTCCCAGCTTGCTGGCGTATATTTCATTCACAGGCTTCCCGTCCACCATGCCGTACTTGCAGCCCCAGAGCCGGTTGCCGCTCTGGACCACATAGTCCATCTCCGGCACAAATCGCCGCAGCTTCATGGCCGTCTCCGTCACAGCGCCTCCCGCCACTGTACCGGGGAAAGCCACCCAGTCCGTGTCCGCCGCCTGCAGGACCGTCTCGCCGTTGAGCCGGGCCACGCTGCAGCCGGATACCTCCACGCCGTCCCCGGCGGCAAAGCCCGTGCCGATGCCCGTAGCCTGCACCTTCACGCATACGCCCTCCAGGGCTGTCCACACCTCTCGGCTGTACTGCCGCAGTACCGGCTCCGTCCCGGACAGATCCAGCCACAGTGCCCCCTCCCGGGGCTCCTCCGGCGCCCCGGCCGACTCCGTAACGCCGCTGTACGCCGTCCCCGTCTCGTCACACAGGGCCAGCCCGCTGCCCGCCGGGGCCGTTCTCTCGCACTCCAGGCTGCCGCAGTCCGTCACATCCTGGGTATTCACATACACCTTGTCGGGAAACACCACCACATACGCCCCCATGGATACCAGGCTCTTCTCTCCGTCCGTAAGCTCCGGCCCCACCTCCAGCCCGTTCATGTAAAGGTGTTTCCCGTCCACCCACAGCAGCGCGTCCTTGGCCAGGAGCCCGTTGGGCTTTTTCAGGGTTTCTACCAAGCCCCGGCCGGGCCGTGTCCGCAGGGCGGGGTAGCCCTCCGAGCAGAGGTTTTCCATCTCCCGAAACCCCGGCGTCGCCGCGCTCTCCCGTCGGTCCAGTCCCGGCAGCTTCGTCTCCGTCACCCGCTGCAGCCTTGTGCCCTTCAGCATCGGAAAAAACATCCCGCTCCTCCTTTCAGCACAGCCGCAGGTGTTGGGCCTCCCGGCCCATGCCGCCCCGGCGCAGCTGCTCCGCCTGCATGGTCGCCACCCCCTGGTTCCACAGGCTCATGGCGTTGCTGCACCGGGCCATGTCGCCGTTGGCATAGTGTATCTGGCCCTGCACATACAGGCTGTAAAGCTCCTCATACGGTGCCTCCGCCTTCAAAACGGTGTCCTCACGCAGCTCCGGGAAAACGGTCGGTGCCTCCCCTGTCGGCTGCCAAACCTCCCGTATAAGACCGGCCTCCGCCTGGGCGAGCCACCGCAGCTTCTCCTCCCGGGTGTAGGCATTGGGCAGCAGACCGTCCACCTGCGCCAACACCTGTCCCGCCGTCAATGCACCCATAGTCTCCTCCTTCTCAGTTGGCCACCGCGTCCACATAGCGCCGGGCGGCCTCAGCCATCATGCGGCTGTTCTCCAGCACCTCCGCAACGCATTCCGGCACCTCCACCTCAACGCCCTTCATAATTTTGTAGCTGCGCCCGTTCACCGACACGATCACAAAATTTTCCTCATTCTTCCTGCCCCTGGGCAGAAAGACCTTCTTCATATCTTCTTTCATAAAAATCCCCTTTCATCACATTTCCACCCCACCACTCCCCTTGTACCCCACCCGTAGGGGCCGATGCCTACATCGGCCCGCCCTACCGCACCCCTTGCAAAAGCCTGTCATTGCGAGGCCAGTGCGCACACTGGCCGTGGCAATCCGCATCCCCCGTCCTTATAGGCCCCCTTGCCTAAAGGGGGCTGGCACGGCAAAGCTGTGCCTGGGGGATTCCGTACCGCGCCCCATGTTATTCGTAAGGCCGGCCCTCACCCCGCCCCCACAGATCGCTCAGTTGGCCTTATCCTCGCCGGAGTAAGAAGAGCCGCACTCCACACGCACCATGTACTCGTCGTACAGGATGGCCGCAGCATGAATGCCCTTCCAGCCCACGCTGGAGCGCTGGTCCAGGGGGTCGGCGGTGCCGGAGGAGCCCCGAGGCTTCACAATGACCTCCGTTCCCTCGCTGAGATCCACCACGCCGTAAGCGCCCTTACCTACGAACAGGCAGCCGTATACGGCGCAGCCCTCTGCGCCGCCCTCACCGGGATAGATGACGGCGTTATCTGCGGCGGTAATGGCCTCCGCCAGGGTCATGGTGCTGCCGGTGTTGCTGAGCACCTTATAGCGCTTGCCGCCGATCAGCACATAGCGGCCCGCCAGGCTGCCGGAGTCCACCGTGCCGCCGTCAAAGCTCACGGTGGCGCTATTCGTCACCGCACCGTTCACCGCCAGATTGCGGCTGTTTTTGGCCAGGTCAGCGCCGCAGAAAATTTTCGCCTCCGTGGTCTCCACAAAGCGTACCCCGTGCAGCTCGCCGATTTCGCCGGAAAACAGCTCCGTAGCGGCGGCATACTGGTGAGCGGCGATCCACGCCTCGTCCTGACGCAGGTCAAAGGCCACGGAGGGGTGAATAATGCACACATACTTGCCGTCGAAGGTAGGCGCGTTCATCTTCTTCAGCTGGGTAGCGGCCTTGGCCACCAGCTCGCTGGTCATCTTGCAGGCCGGGGTCAGGGCCACACGGCTGGTCACCGCAGTCTGCTGGCCGCCCTCGCCCAGCACAGGGGCATAGATGACCTGGTTGCCCTGCTGAATTTCGTTGCGGGTCACGGTGTCCAGGGTCAGGCCCATGTTGTTGCCGTGGCGGTCGGTGATCTCCAGCACCACATCGTCAATGGCCGTCAGGTCCAGCATATCGGACACCGTGGTGTAGTCGCCGTACTGGGCCAGCTCCTTGGTGATGTAGCTGACCGAGATACCGCTGCCGTCGGGGGTCACGCCCTCGGTCAGCGGCGTCAGTGCCTTGTCAAAGGCGCCGAACTTGCGCCACTCCACCGTCTTGCCGCCGCCCACAGGCAGAGGCTTGGTAGCGGCAAACTGATTGTGTACCAGCTGGGGCTTGGCATTCTCCAGCAGCTCCATGCCGTAATAGGTTTTCATCTCGGCGGACAGGCCGCCGGTAGTCTGGGTATTTGCATCTGCAAACATCTGATAATTCAGCTCCATACACATCTTTCCTTTCTAAAAATCAAAATAATAAGCTCTCTGCGCTCCGTAGGGGACGATGACCCTGTTGCGGTGCCCAAAATTTCTGCGCTGCCTTACGGCGGACGCCCCCAATTTTGACCGCGCCTTACGGCGGACGCCCCCAATTTTGACCGCGGCCACTCGCTCACCTCGCTTCCTCTGCCACTGGCAGCGCTCAGTTCGCTCCCCACATCGGCCCGCCTCCACGCACTCCATGTTACGCTTCCGTAGGGGCGACCCTTGCGGTCGCCCGCCCCACCACGCTCCTTGCAACGCTTCCGTAGGGGCGACCCTTGCGGTCGCCCGCCCATTGCACTCCTTGCAAAAACCGTGTCATTGCGAGGCCAGTGCGCACACTGGCTGTGGCAATCCGTCCCCCCGTCCCATTCGTAGGGGGCGGCGTCCCCGACGCCCCGCTCCACAAGGTTTCTTGTTACCCGTCCGTAGGGGCGGACGCCTCTGTCCGCCCGAGTCGGCCCTGCACCGCACTCCATGCAAAAACCTGTCATTGCGAGGCCAGTGCGAACACTGGCCGTGGCAATCCGCATCCCCCGTCCTTATAGGCCCCCTTGCCTAAAGGGGGCTGGCACGGCAAGGCCGTGACTGGGGGATTCCGTCCCCCGTCCTAAAACCTCCTGCGCGCCTCCGTCAAAATCGAATCTTTTCCCCGTCCAGCACACGCCTGCGAATGTCCGCCAGGTCCTCACTGGTAAGCCCCCTGGGGTCACTGGCCGTCACGGCAATGCTCCGCCCGCCGTTCTCCGCCACCCGACCCATGCCGCTGGCCAGACTTCCGGCCACCTGTCTGCGGGTGCGTCCGGCGGCATAGCGCATAGCCTTTTCCATCAGCTCCCGGCCATGCACTGTCTCGTAGGCCGTCCGAGGCTCCACTCCGGCCAGGATCAGTCTGCCGAAATCCTCCCGGCGCATCTCCTCCTGCCAGCAAAAGTCCGGATACACCTTTTGCAGCTCTCCCTCCTGCCTGCGCAGTCGTTCGATCCGCCCCGCCGCCTCGGCACGGCGCTCCCGGTCGGTTTTTTCCTGCTGCTCCTTCAGATGCTGATTCTCCTGCCGCATCCCCCGCAGCCGACCGTCCAGAATTTTCCGTACCCTGGCGTCAAAGGCCTCCTTGTACCGGCCCCGGATCAAAGCTTCAAAGTCCTCCTGCTCCCCGGCGTCGGGAGCCGTATCGCCCGTTTGGTCACAAACCTGTGTCCCCTTCTCTTCCATATCCATGGCTTTCTCCTTTCCCGTGGTAGGCCACGACCCGTATCATTACTCCCTCATCGAGAGAAATGAACCCCCGCTTCCTTCACTTCCACATACCGGGGAAACCGCCGCTGCAGCTGCTTGAGCCCGCACTTCACCAGCTCTGTTTCCTTTTCCGCGCCCCGCATGGCAATGCGCATATATCCCGGCCGCATAATAAGCTCCCTCACCAGGTTTTTCTCCTGCATCCGCTCCGCCAGCGCCAGCATCAGGGCCGACACCGCCGCGCACACAATGTCCTGTCCCGCCGGAGCATACCCTGCGTGTCCCTCCAGGGTCAGCCGCCCCGGCTCCGCCGTCACCCGTATCATCGGGGCCGCACCGCCTCCCGGGTGCTGCGGCGGCTACGCTCCATGGCCGTGGTCTTTTCCTCCCGGTGCTTCCCGGCGCCGGTGCCGCCGGCAGCCGCACCGCCTGCGTATTCCCGGGCCAAGGTCTGCGCCAGATTTGTCCCCTTCACCCGGTCCAGCACCTCCGCCGTCTGCAAAAGCCGTGTCCGCAGGCTCTCAATTTCCTTCTGCTGGGTCTGCCCCCGCCGGATCATGCCTATCACCAGGTCCTTGTTCTTAAAGTCCATCAGCTCCAGGCACCGCAGGGCCTGCTGGGCCATGTCGTCCCGGAAAAAGCCCATCTGGAAAAGCTGCAAGGCAAACTGGTTATACTCCATAGTCTTATAGGGATTCTCCTGCTGGGCGGAAATCTCCAGGTCAAACACCGGCACCCGGTAAGAGACCTCCACCCCGTCGCTCATGGCCACCGGCTGCAGTCCGCTGCTGTCATAGCTGGCAAATTCGCCCCCCAGCAGGCGAAACTGTCGGGGCAGGCCGTAAAACTGCCTGATCAGCTCAATGCACAGCGTCACCACATCGGAAAACGCCTCGTACCCATCGTCGATCATGTTCCGGGACAGCTTGCCTCCCGCCTCCTGGAGCGCCGCAATGGCCGTAGCCGCCGTCACGCCGGAGGCGGTGCCGCCGTTGGCCACATCCCGGTTGCCTGCGGTCTCCTTCATTTCGGCGATCTTGCTCTGCAAAATCGCCACATACACGCTGTCCAGCCCTGCCGTGTGGATGGGCGCAATGGAGTCGCTGCCCAGGTTTCCGTTGGTGTGTACAAAGGGCTTTGTCCAGTCTGCGTATTCGTTTTCGTTCACCGCCCCGTCGGCCCGCACGAAAAATCTCGGCGTTGCCGCCGCCAGGGTGTTCTTGAGAATGGCCTGGTTCATCAGGTCGATCTGCTTCTGAGGGGATTTGCACAGGTCAATGTATCCGTACCCGCAGGGTGTCCCCTCCTCGGGAAACAGCACATCGAATACAAACGGGTATTTCCCGTGGTCGTACCAGCCCCGCAGGGACATAGGCAGCCCCACCGGCACATTCTCCACTCTCGGCGTGCCGTCGGGCTCAAAGCCCGCCACTCTTTCCTCCGTGGGCACCTTCGTGTCGTTTTCCGTGGCGTAAAGCACCGTTTCTCCCACAAACTTGCAGTATTGCAGCACCCTTCGGCCTCCCTCCGTGGTGTGGTAGTACCAGTCCACCACCAGGGACTTGTCGGAGGTGTCCACGGTGTCGTCATAGAGAAACCGGCTCACCGTGAAGCTGCCGCCTCCCAGCTTTCCCTCCAGCTGCGGGTAGCTGCGCAGAAGCTGGGCATTGCTGATAAGCTCCGTAGAAAAGAAATGCTCGGAGTCCTGGATGTCCCTCACCCCCGGCTCCCAAAACAAATTCAAAAGGTCCATCCTGCGGATAGAGATGTCCCCCAGTCCGCCCAGCTTTCCTGCGTCCCAGAAAACGCCGTAAGCCGCACACCCGCTTTTCAGCTTGTACCACCAGGCATCGGAATAGGTCCGCTTAAACTGGTTCTGCTTCAGCACCACCGGTAAAATTCTTGTCAGCTTCGCCGCCTCCGCCCGGTCGCCCTCCTCCCGGGGCAGCACCGTGGGCTCCGGGTAGCAGTCCATGGCGTCTGCGTGCTTGGAGAGGAGGCAGTTCACCAGCCATGCGCTGGCCGGCTGGGGATCTCCGGGGTTGCCTCCCTGCCCGTTTTTCTCCATCTGCTGCCAGTGCCGCATTTTCCAGAACTGCTCGTTGTCGATGATGCGGCTCTCCAGATGTGCCTTCCCCTGCTTGTACTTTTTCAGGATCTGCGCCGCCCGGCGCACCTCCTCCGTGCCGATCTTAGGCTTCTGCAAAGTCATACCGTCCATGACTCAAACCTCCTTATAGTTCTCACCTATTCCCTCCCCTCCCTCTCCGTTGCCTCCCCCGTTGCCCTCTCCCGTGCAACACCCCAAAAATTCAGAAAATTTCACCCCGCCATACCCCCGTAGGGGCGACCCTTGCGGTCGCCCGCCCCACCGCACCCCTTGCACCCCCCGTAGGGGGCGGCGTCCTCGACGCCCCGTTTTACCGTACCTCTTGTAACCCTCCGTAGGGGACGATGCCCACATCGTCCCGCCCCACCGCACCTCTTGTTACACTCCGTAGGGGTCGATGACCCTGTTGCGGTGCCCAAAATTTCTGCGCTGCCTTACGGCGGACGCTGGAAATTTTGACCGCGGCCACTCGCTCACTTCGCTGCTTCTGCCAC
>QWCE01002128.1_pt1 | contig 26046 bp, 17 predicted proteins | sample 1972531 | NCBI WGS metagenome assembly QWCE01 (sample SAMN09866716, study PRJNA288562) | Human gut metagenome isolate term4_stool, whole genome shotgun sequencing... | reverse complement strand
TTCCGGCAGAAAAACTGCTGCAGCAGGAGCTGGTGTCCGTGAGAAAGGCTGAGAATGGTCAATGGTACGCGATTACCACAGATCCGCAGCCGAAAATGTCGGAATCGGAGCAGATGCAGGAGATGCAGCTGTGACCGGCAGCGCGTTCCACGCCGTCGCGCCCGTGTCGGCGCTTTGTGCGGCTTTCGCGGCACAGCCGAGCACGTACCCGCCAGAAGCCCCAAAACCGGACGTTGCGCCGACGTGCGGGGGTGTTGCGGAAACGGCAAACGAAGAAGGAAGACACCTGTGGGCGGCTTTCGGCGGAGAGAGAAGCCGCAAGCGGCGAGGCAGGACAAAGCCGCGGTGTCGTGCGCGCCCCGCGGCGGTCACAACTGCCCGCGGTGCGGGCAGTTTGGGAATTCTGCGCAGGGGTTGTTGCGAAGGCAAAAATAGCCCCGTTGGAGTCAGGAGTGCGAAAAGCCCCGCTGTTTCAGGAAAAACGGCGGGGTTGCGCACGAAAATTGGAGGAATATTGGTATGGCAAGCAACAAGATCAAGTTTCCACTCTGGCTGACGCCGGAGTGCAAGCAGATTGTGGAGGACAACTACCGTGAGGATCAATGCCAGAGCCGGAGCGAGTTCATCGAAAAGGCGATCTGGTTTTACGCAGGGTTTCTGCACACGCTGGAGGCAGGCGCATACCTTCCGCGCGCCTTGAAGCAGATGCTGGACGGTACGCTCGGCGTGTTTGCAGAGCGCATCGGGCGGCAGCTTTTCAAACTGGCGGTCGAGCAGAACGTCAACAATCACATCCTCGCTTCGGATACAGACATTGACGCGGCACGGTACATGAAAATGCACACGCTCAGCATGGAACAGGTCAAGGGCACAAACGGAAAAATCTCGTTTGTGGACGTATTGCAGCAGGAAAGGGCGCTGTAGCGGATGGCAAAGCTGATTCAGAAAAGTGGCTTTCTCAGCAAAAAACGAGCCGGCCGTTATATGAAATACATCGCCACGCGCGACGGTGTAGAAATCTTGAATGAGGACGCAGAGGGCATTTATTTGCGCTATATTGCCACCCGCCCGCGCACGGAAAAGCATGAGGGGCATGGACTCTTCGGTGCAGAGCCGCACGTCGATTTGGAAAAGACCATGCAAGAATTGAAAACGCATGAGGGCAACGTCTGGACAATTATCTATTCTTTGCGCCGCGAGGATGCCGCGCGGCTTGGCTATGACAATGCGGAAAGCTGGCGCTTGGCGCTGCTGGCACATCAGAATGACTTTGCCGAGGCCATGCAGATCCCGCCGGAACATCTTCACTGGTACGCAGCGTTTCACGATGAGGGCGAGCATCCGCATATCCACATGATGCTCTGGTCAGATGATTCAAAATACGGTTTCCTGCGGAAAGACAGGCTGCTGCATATGCAGTCTGTTCTGACCAATACGATCTACGCGGATGAGCTGAAAGAAATCTATATCCAGAAGGATGTGGCATACAAAGAAGTGACTGAAGCGGCGCGAGAAGTCATGCGTGAACTCGTTGACCGTATGGAATCCGTCTCCGCCCAGCCCGCGTCCATTCAGCAAAAGCTGTTGGAACTTTCGCTGGAACTGCGCACGGTCAGCGGCAAGAAGCAATATGCTTATCTCAAAAAGCCGCTTAAAGACAAGGTTGATGAAATCGTAGATGAGCTAGAAAAGCTGCCGGAGGTGGCGGCGTATTATTCCGTCTGGAACGGCCTGCGCGACACGCTGGAGGGCTACTATAAGAACCGACCCCGGCAGCACAATCCGCTCTCGCAGCAGAAAGAATTCCGCGCGATCAAGAACGCGATCATTCAGGAAGCGGAGCGTCTGCGTCAGCAGATGGAGCAGGCACAGAGAGCATCAGAGCAGGAAACTTCGCAAGAGGAAGAAGCTCCTTCGGAAGAAACTTCTCCGGACGCTTCTACAAATCCGACGCTTGCAAACGAAAATACTTCGTCCACAGCTTCTCATTCTGTGGGACTTCCGTCCGAATATCTTCTGAATTCAACCATCCGCCTGTTTCACCAGATGGGACAAATCTTCCGCTCGAATGCTGCGCCGCCCAGCAATCCAATGGGTATCCGCGTCGATTCCAAGCGCCGCAAAAAGCTCATGCAAAAGCGGCTGGCGATGGGCCATAAGCAGGATGACCATGAGCAAGAGCAGGGCTATGGACAGGTCATACGATAAAACAGGCGACGCTGTGCTGACAGCGTCGCCTGTTGCATATTTGCTTAAAAATCCTCGGTCAATGCGCGTTCGCAATACGCCTTAAGTGCCGGAACATCTTCGGTTGCCGTCTGCCAGATGCGATCTTTGTCCATTGAACCATAGTCGTGCGCGAACATATTGCGCATATTTTTGATTGCGCGCCAATCCATCTGCGGCTTGGTTTCTTGCACATACGCATCGGAAAACTTTCCAGCAAGTTCACCGATCTGAAGCAGGTTCATGCTGACGGAATCCATGTAATCCTGATCTTCCAGAAAGATATCAAAATTACGACCGAAGCGGGAAAGCGTCTTTTCAATCCGATTGCAATACTCCAAAATGTGCGCCAGAATCTGCGCGTCGCGGTTAGGAAAGCTCATACAGCAGCACCCGATCCTTTCGCAGATTTTCGAGGAAGGCTTTGTCCTTGTTGTACTTGAGAGAGCCGGTTGTTACAACGTCGATGCTCTTTTTGAGCGCGTCTTCCAGGTCGGCATACAGACCGCCGAGCGCAAACAGACCACGCAGCTTGGGCGCGTCTACACAGAGGTCTACGTCACTGGCAGGTGTTGCGTCGCCCCGCGCGTAGGAGCCGAACAGAAACACTTTGTCTACGCCGTGCTGCTTTGCAATCGGCGCGACGATCTCACGAATCTCATCGATCGAATATACTTGCGTCTGCATTCCGTGCGCCCCCCTTCCTGTAACCAGTATACCCTAAAACAAAAATCTTTGCAACAGCAGAAAGTGGTGACTAAAATCAGCAAATTTATTGAATTTACCCCAGAGCAGAAAGAGCGTGCCGCAACCGTTGATCTCGAAGAATTTCTTCTCCGGCAAGGGGAAATGTTCATCAAATCCGGGCGGGAAAAGCGGCTTGCCAGCGACCACAGCATTACGGTGCGCGGCTGCGAGTGGTTCGACCATGCCTCGAATGAGGGTGGCCGCGCTGTCAGTTTTGTACAAAAATATTACGGCAAAAGCTACGTCGAAGCGATGTCCATGCTGCTGGGCGAGAGTATGGAGCCGGTTTATCCGCAGGCGGAAAAACAGGAACAGGCCGATCAAAAGCCCTTTGCGTCGCCCGTTCCGAACGCGAATATGCACCGTGTGTTTGCGTATCTGCTCAAAACGCGCGGGCTGGATGCCGACGTGATTTCCTACTTCGCCCGGAAGAAAATGCTCTACGAGGACGCGGCGCATCACAACGCGGTGTTCATCGGCACGGACGAAGGTGGCTGCCCGCGCCACGCTCATCTGCGCAGCACGAACAGTTTCGGCAAAGCATTTCGTCTGAACGTCGAGTCAAGCGATCCGCGCTACAGCTTTCATCATACCGGCACGGACGGGAGCCTTTATGTGTTTGAAGCGCCTATTGATATGCTCTCGTACATTTCCATGAACCCGCGCCAGTGGCAGGAGCATAGCTACATCGCCTGCTGCGGCACATCCCCGATCCCAGTCTTGCAAATGCTGAAATCGGAGACGCAGATCGTCTATCTGTGCCTCGACAATGACAAAGCCGGTCACGCCGCGAGTGAACGAATGGCAGAACAATTACGCGAACGCGGCATCATGACAGAACGGCTCGTGCCGGAGCTGAAGGACTGGAACGAGGATCTTCTCCACGCCCAAAAGGAGGAATTAGCTCCATGCCTGAGTCTATGACCCCGTTGGTTGCCGTTGGTGTGATAGGCGCGTTATTCGTTCTTCTGCTTTCACTTCTAACAAACAACTACTCCCTGAACAACATCAAATCCAAAACCGTTGGAGACGGTCAGTACGGCACAGCGCGCTGGGCCACAGATCAGGAGATCCGAAAAGCCTACGTCACGGTTCCCTTTGATGTTGCATCATGGCGCGCCGGGAAGAGACGCCCGACCGTGCAGGGGCTGGTCCTCGGCAGCGTGCAGCGCGGCAAGCAGCTCGACGCGCTTGTCGACCGTGACGATGTGCATTGCCTCATGATTGGTGCATCGGATGTCGGTAAAACCGCCTTCTTTTTGTATCCAAATCTCGAATTTGCCTGTGCCAGCGGCATGAGCTATCTAGCTTTGGATACCAAGGGCGACCTCGCACGAAATTACGGCACGATTGCGCAAAAATACTACGGCTATCGCGTCTCAGTGGTCGACCTGCGCAACCCGACGCGCTCAGACGGGAGCAATCTTTTGACGCTCATCAACCGATACATGGACATCGCGCGGGAGCATCCGGACAACCTTGCGGCGCGTGCAAAAGCGGAAAAATACGCGAAGATTCTTGCCAAAACCATCGTCAATCCGGGCGGCGACGATCAGGATCGCGGGCAGAATGCGTTCTTCTACGATGCAGCCGAAGGACTTCTCGCATCAGTCATTCTGCTCTTGGCAGAGTACGTTCCACCGGACAGCGCCGGACACGAAAAGCGGCACATCGTGTCCGTGTTCAAGCTGGTGCAGGAGCTTCTCGCGCCCGGCGGTCAGAACAAGAAAACCGGCTTTCAGGTCTTGATGGACAACCTTCCCTCGACGCACAAAGCCAGATGGTTCGCGGGCGCGGCGCTCAACACGTCGGAACAGGGTATGGCGTCGGTCATGTCCACGGGGCTGTCCCGGTTGAATGCTTTCCTCGATTCCGAGCTGGAGCAGGTGCTTTGTTTTGACAGCGCCATCGACGCAGAGCATTTCGCGGCAGAAAAATCCGCGATCTTTCTGGTGCTGCCGGAGGAAGATGCAACCAAAAATTTTATGGCAGGCTTGATGATTCAGAACCTCTCGCGGGAGCTATTCTCTGTAGCTGACGAGCATAGCGGCAAGCTGCAAAACCGCGTCGTGTTCTACTGCGACGAGCTTGGCACGATGCCGCCGTTTGACATTCTGCCGCTGTTCTCCGCAGGCAGAAGCCGCAAGCTGACGCTCGTGCCGATCATTCAAAGCCTTGCACAGTTGGAGAAAAACTACGGCAAGGAGGGCGCGGAAATTATAGGCGACAACTGTCAGGACACCATCTTTGGCGGCTTTGCGCCGAACAGTCAGACTGCGGAAACGCTGTCCAAAGCCCTCGGCAGCCGGACTGTTTTGACCGGCTCCATCAGCAAAGGGAAAGACAGCAATAGCCAGAGCTTGCAGATGGCAGAGCGCGCATTGCTCTCACCAGACGAACTGAAAAATCTCCCGAAGGGCGACTTCATCGTGATGAAAACCGGCACACACCCGATGCGGACGAAGCTGCAATTATATTTCAAATGGGGCATTTCGTTTGAAAAGCCGTATCAGGTGCCGGAACGCGCCCAGCGCGAGGTTTACTACGCGGGAAAGGAGGAATTGCTGATGAATATCAAGAAAAGTCTGTATTCGAAACCGCAGCAGGTCGCAACGCCGAAAGCGGATGACTATATGAGCAGCTACGGCGATAAATGAGCTTCTTCGGTGAAATTTACGCCGATCCCGACCTGCCGCACCGGGCGCGGACTGTCTACATGTATCTCCGTGACCGTGCAGGCGGCGGAAGCTGCTGGCCGGGCATCAAGACGATAGCTCACGACCTGCATCTCTCACCGCGCACGGTACAGCGTGCGCTGAATGATCTGGAACATGCCGGATACATCGAACGCCAGCGCCGTCACCGTGAAAACGGCAGCTGCACGTCAAATTTATACATTATGAATGAGGTCAAATAGCAAACGCGGACGCTCCCCGCCAAGGGGAACGTCCGCGCTTTTGCTGTCACCAGCGCCATGACACCACGGCGCGGCTTGAAGGGCCAACTCTAGCTGAGAACCAATACAGAAAGAAGAAATCTGATTTTAAAGAGGCTGGCCTTTAGCTGCCAGATACTCGTTGCAAAGCAGTCGGTACGGCGCTTCATCCTCCTCAATCTTCGGGAAACGGCCTACGGGCGGGTTGAAGCTGTTGTCGGTGTTATCGTCGTTGCACTGACTGACCTCGCCCAACAGAGCAGCACCCGAGCCCGGCTCGACCTCGAAATCGTGATACATATACTGCTGGATATGGATGCTCTCGCCCGGCGTCAGGCGCGCCCGTGTCCCGGCTGGGACTGTGTATGTCCTGCCGTCACAGTGAACCGTCACGTCAGATACTTTGTCGATGGACTCATTGGGCAGACTGTTGTATACGCGAATCAGGATGTTTGCGCCGCCGCGGTTGATGATGTCCTCAGTTTTGAACCAGTGGAAGTGATTCGCGGCCATCTGGCCCTCTTTCAGATACAGCAGCTTCTCCGCGTAGACCTTCGGATATTTTTCCGGCTGCGTGCGGCAGCCGTTGCGGATGGTGATAAGAGAGAACCCGAATTTGTCAAAGTTACCGAGGCCGTAATCAGTAATATCCCAGCCGAGCATACAGTCGCGGACTTCATCGTACTCGTGACCCTTTTCCTGCCACTTCTCCGGGGTAAAATTGCAGAACGGCGGCAGATAGCACTTGTATTTCGCGCACATGGCTTCAAGTTCTTTTAGTGCTTTGTTAATTTCAGAGCGTTTCATTTTTATGCTCCCGTTGATAAAGCAATCAAAGCAGATTACGTTCTAATTGCAATGTGTCCAGCCCGAACCGCACAAACGCATAATCCTCCCGATATCCCCCGCTTTTTCCGTTGTGCCAGCTTCCGTAGAGCGAAAACAGCGTCGGATCGACGAAAAGCGGCTCAGGCTCCGCTGCGTTGTGGTGCGGGCCCAAAAGATTGCGGTTGCTTGCCATCAGCTCCAGTTCCAGCACATTTTCACCCGGATGCAGATACGGTGAGAGATCGAGCGTATCGCTGAACAGAAGCGTTCCGGCCTTCTGGCCGTTTACAAATACGCGCGCATACTGGACGCGGCCCGCACAGCAAAGCTGCCAGTTTGTGCTCTGCACGGTGATCGTGCGCTTCAGGCGCATGGCCCCGTGGAAGAACGGGAAGCCCTGCACCGTAATATCCTGCAAGTCAAGGTCTGTGGCCGGAGCACAGAGACGGAAGCGGTCGCCGAATCGAACGCCGTTTTCACCCGCCTGCCAGCCGGAATCCGGCCGCACGGAGAAGCTCCCGAACAGGTACATGGCTTCGATATTCGTCTCATAGCTGACGCAGTTCATAAGCGTCTCTGTGACCTCGCCGCTTCCGTAATAGTAGCCGTTAAACACGTCATACGTCTGCTGCGACTGGAAATAGTCCAGCTCTAAAACGATCTCGTTTTCACCCTTTCTGGCAAGCGCGGCAATGTTTCCACGCACAAACGAGCGATCAAGGACCCCCTGACCGGTCAGGCTGATTTCCGTGCCGTTCACAGACAGTTTTGCGTTTTGGAGCGTTTCCAGCTCCAATGTCAGATCATCCGGCAGGAAATCCGCCGTAAACGCATAACGCAGCCAGAGCTTCCGGTTCGTTTTCTCCCGCAGCAATCGCTCGGAGATATACGGAACCGGCAGCAACTCTGTATACATCTTGCCATCATAACTCAGTGCCGCCTTGTCCAGCGTCAGGGTGTTCTGTACCGGCGCGGACCGCGTCCATTTCCCGCCCAGCTCCATTGTTTCGGCAATGGGGCTTTTTTGCGCCTGCGGTATTGCGGAATCGTTCTGCATGAGAAGCACAGACTCGCCGGGGGCAAGATACAGCTTTGCTGCGATCCCGTCTGTCGTCTTTTCAAAAGCAACGGATTTCGTTTTATGTGTCAGCAGATCGTATGCCTCCACGCCCGCAAACGGAAGTTTTACAGACATGTCAGCTATGTCCGTCTCAGACAGATTGACCGCAAACAGGAAATTTCCATCCTCCGCAAAGCGGAGCGTGCAGCGCATATCGCGGTTTGCTTCCGGCAGAAGCGCACGTTTCCGCACAAGCTCGTCCCACGTCAGGTTACCTTGCAAGAAGCTGAGATCGGCAAGCTCGCCGTCGATGCGCGTGGGCTTCCGCCCCGCCAGCATCAGCCGTCCGCCCTGTGCGAGATAGTCTTTTAAAAGCGCGGCGGTGCTGCTGTCCAGCGTATCGCAGTCGGGAATCACAACGAAGGAATAGGTACACTGTCCAATGGTCAGCCTGCCATCCTTGACGCTGCCGTACTTCTCCATCAGCCGCTCGTCGCCGTAGTGATGGCCGATGCCAGCCACGCCGAAGCGCTCAATGAGCACGTTGAACGGTTCGCCAACGTTGCGCACGGATGCTTCATCGTTCGCACGGTCAAACGTCAGATAGGCCGAATGTATCGGATGGAGAATCAGCACATCCGCCTGTTCGCGGCTGTTGGCAAGCAGATAGCCCAGTTCCGTGAAATAGTCGTCGAATGTCTTTAATTCATCCGTCCACGGATTGTGCTCCGAATAAAACGCCGGATAATCCCGCTTGCGCTGGCCGCGGATGGAATACGGGTACAGATGCTGGCACATGAGGTTCACGCCGTTCACATACTGCCATTCGGCGATGCGCTTGAGTTCTTTCGGCGTCACGTCCCAGCCCGCACAGGCAAACGTCTCCGTCAGCACCTGCTTTTTGCCAAGCTGCTGCGCGGCGGACGAAACCTGCCGCGGGGCCAGCTCCGTGCCGATTTTGCGCCCCAGCCAGTCCACGCCCGGAATGCTTTCATACTCGTAAAACGGCATCACACCCGCACAGCACCACATCTGCGTGTAAAGCTGGCTCTCCTCGACTGTGTGACCAGTCAGACGGCAGTTGTGTTCTATGCACCAGCGGTAAACGCGGCCCATGAAGTTTTCGGTATAGAGTACATTCATCAGCCGCCAGTAGCGGAAGCGGAAACCGGGCGCTTCCTCGCAGTCCACAAACAGCGCGCCCAGCAGATCAAGAACATCTGCGCCGTAGGCTTTTTTGTACTCTGTCAGCAGCACCGGCGTGTAGGCCGTCTCATAACGGAAATACTGCGGCTCATCGGTGAAGAAGCCCGCAATGCCCTTGCCGAATTCCGCACCGAAGCGTTCAAAATACTTCTCGTGCGTCAGAGCAAGAAACGCATCCGTGATGCGCGGGTCAAGGATATCGACCGTGGAGGAATTCTGGCAGTCGTAGACGCAGAGATACTCTGAAATGCCGTTCGCCGCGCCGGTGATGCGGCGAATATGACCGTTTTCCAGCGTGTAAACGCCAAGCGCAGCTGCATCAAAGCCCGGCTTTTTCTCAAAGCGCAGATAATGCGCCCGGTTTTCCGGGTCTTCCAGCAGCTTGCCGCCGGCGAAGCCGCTCGGCCAGCCGTTTTCATCGTAGCACCACGCCTGCATCCCGCGCTTTTTCGCCTCGTCAACGGATGCCTCCACCGCACGAAACCAGTCCTCGCTCAGATACTCGGTTTCAAGTCCGCCCCGCGCGTGCATAAAGAATCCGCCCATGCCCGCGTCCTGCATCGCACCGATCTGCCGCCGCAGCTCGTCCGGCTCTAATTTGTCGTTCCAGCTCCAGAATGGAACAGGGCGACAAAAGACTGAAATCAGGTCAGTTGATTTCATTGTTATAGGCCTCCTTTGTGTCCGCTCGGTTCAGACGGTTTGCGCGATATTCACTCGGCGTAACTGCGTAGTGGCGCTTGAATACGGTGTAGAAATAGTTGGAATTTCCGAAGCCGGTTCGTTCTGCAATTTCACTGATCGGCACGTCGGTCTGCGCCAAAAACTCCGTCGCCTTATTCAGACGCAGACGGCGCAGATATGCCGAAATGCTGCTGCCGGTGGCAGCCTTGAAAATATTCTGAATGTGCGACGCGGACAGACCGACATGATCGGCCAGCGCATCGATGTTCAGCTTCGGATCGGCATAATTGCGCTCGATATAGCCGATGAGCGCGTCGATATAGTTGCTGCGGTTGTCAATGCTGGCAAATGCACAGGAGACGTCCTGCACCAGATCCAGAAACAGCCGCTTGACTGCGCGGGAAGATTCCGCACGCAGAACCTCCGTGCGGAAGCGCGAGGGGTTATATTCCATCGTCACGGCATAGGCACGCTTGAACGTTGCGATATATTCAGAAACGCCTGCAATCAGCAGATCCAGCGTATACGGCACATCTGCTGTCGGTTCGAACCATGCGTCAAAGAAGCCCGCAAGCGCTGCAGCGGCATCGTCAAAGCGCTGGGTGCAGAGAGCTTGTACTACCTCACTGCGGATCTGCTCTGCCTGTGCCTTGCCAAAGGCCGGACGTGCATCCAGCTCTGTGCGGGAAACAAAGTGACCGGCGGGATAGAAATACAGCAGATCCAGCCGCTCGTTCAGTGTGCGGTAGGCTGCGGGAAGCTGATCGACGGCAGAAATTCCATTGCACCAGACGCCAGAGACGGAAAACTGCGCGGCTTCAGAGAACGCTGCGCAAAGCGTTTGGGCAAGCGTCTGCGTGGCTACCGTATCCGGCTGCTCACAGACAAGGAGGAACCGGCCCTGCAGCATATCGACCAATTCATAGCGTGTCCCCTGCGGCAGCGTCTTGTCCAGCTGCTCCTGCAACAGAAAATGCGTTCTGCGGTACGACATATTCTGATTGTCATCCGAAAGCTCCCGCTGCCGGAGCTGGAGCAGGAACAGCGCAAAGCCGGAATATTGCTCCAACTCGATGCCATTGTCGGAAAATTGCCGCCCGATGACAAAATCGCTGCTTCGGAGCGTAAAAAAGCTGCGGAGAATGGCGTGCTTGATATAGCTGTAGTTTTCGGCGTAGCGCTTTTCCGAAAGCGTATACTGCGTTTGAAGCGCAGCATATTCACGGTTGATACGGATTGTCAGATAGACGGAGATCAATACGGCGAATACCACGATGCCCAGATAGAACAGCAAAAACCAGCGCGTCAGCGCACGGAGCTGTGATGAAATGGCCGAGTCGCTGATGCAGCTGATAAAATACAGGTCTGTATCGGCAGAGCGCGACCATGTGCAGATCGCATTCGCCTCCTGCACGACCATTTGGCCGCTTTCTGCGGCCCCGCCCAGCACAGCTTCGATCACGGCATCCGTCTGTTCCTGTTCCAGCAGCGTCATGCCGCTTGTGTAGGTCTGTCCGTTTGCATCCACGATCAGAAGCTGACGCTCCGTGCCGTTTGCCATACCGTAGCCGAGCTGCATCAGCCGCTCGGCGCTGATATTCGCAACAAAGAAGCCATTATAGCGATTGAGCGAGGTCCTGACCGGCAGAACATAACTGAAAACGGTTTTGTCGGAGGACGTGCTGCGGTAGCGAAGTTGGCGCATTGCCGGCTTTTGCGTCACACGGGACACAGCTGCAAGATTCCGAACGAACGCTGCGTCGAAAAAGTCATCCAGTGTACCAAATGATAACTGATAGGTGTTGCCATTGGCGTAGGCATAACAGATACAGTCTTCCTCTGCACAATAAATGTATACAGAGTCCAGCCATGACGACGCGCGCGTATAGGTTTGCAGCAGCTGCATGGATTGAATGACTGACAGGCTTTCTGTATCCATGGAGTAGATTAGCTGCAAAAGTTTCGGATCGCCGTTGAGTTGCGTGAGCATGGACGAAGCGGTGTCCTGCATGATGGAGGCGGAATAGCTGACGTTCGAGACAATATCCTGCTCTGCGAGATAGGACTGTTCCAGACTCCGTTTTTTGACGTTCTGATAAATGAGCAGAAAAACGAAGGATACCAGCAGCAGGCAGAAAACTAGAATGCCGCTGAGTACCTTAATAAAAAAGCTGTTCTTTCGATCGGTCGGAATATTGGACTTGATTAGCCGCACGAGTTGTCCTCCTTTCCATGCAGAGCATTGCAACTATGCAGTTTCCACAAAGCGGATGGTGAAAACTATTTGCATACCTAAAAAATATCACAATCCCAACGCACATTTCAACATAATCATAAAAATTCAAAGTCGCGCTCAAAAATCAAAGTCCGCTTTCAGGGCAATTCAAAGCAATCGTGAGAATTCAAAGATTACAAATGTGCACCTCGCCACTATACTGAATTTAGCGAAAACGACAACGAGAAGACAGAGGTGGTTCGTATTGATGAAAGCAGAAACGAAAAAACAGAAACCAGGCACAATCCGCAGACGGTCTTCTTATAACCGGAGCTTGCGCAAGGATAACCGACAGCTGTTTTCCATGTGCGTGCCGGGCATCATTCTTCTGGCGCTGTTTGCGTATCTGCCAATGTTCGGTCTGGTGCTGGCATTCAAGAATTATAAATTCAATCTTGGCATCTTCGGAAGCGAATGGGTCGGGTTCAAGAATTTTGAGTTTTTCTTCACATCCGGTACCTTCGGACGGCTGATCCGCAATACGCTGGGACTGAACCTGCTGTTCCTGCTGTGCAACACGGTCATCACCGTTCTGCTGGCGCTTCTTTTATATGAGATCAACAGCCGCCACGCGATCAAGGCGTTCCAGACGGTGATCTTCCTGCCGTTTATCGTTTCATGGGTTGCCGCGTCGTATGCGCTCTACGCAAACCTCGCCGACGTCAACGGCATTGTCAACGGAATCCTGACGTTCTTCGGAAAAGAAACGGTTTCATGGTACACAACGCCAAAATGGTGGCCCTACATTCTGCTTGTCTGCTATCTGTGGAAGAACATGGGCTACGGCATTATTATTTATTACGGAAATCTGCTGTCGATCGACAAATCCTATTTTGAAGCGGCGCAGCTCGACGGCGCAACGCGCTGGCAGGTCATGTGGAAGATCTCGTATCCGTTCATCCGTCCAATCGTGACCATGTTCTTTATTTTGTCGCTTGGCCGGATCTTCAGCGCAGACTTTGGTATGTTCTATTATCTGACAAAGAACTCCAGCATGCTCTACAGTGTGACGGATGTGATCGACACCTATGTTTACCGCGCACTGCGCGTGACTGGCGACGTGGGTATGTCCACGGCCATCGGCCTGTGTCAGTCGGTTGTCGGCTTTATCATTCTGGTCGTAGCAAATAAGATCACGAAAAAAATCAACGGAGAGGGGACGCTGTTTTAATGAAAAAGAAAAACCGTGTTGGAACAGTGTTCATCTATTTGATTTTTATCATGCTGTGCCTCTGCATTCTGTATCCGTTTTTCTGTGTGCTGTCCGTGTCGCTTTCCAGCGCCGAGGACATCAAGCAGTACGGCTTCCGCGTGATCCCGAAGCATCTGGATTTCTCGGCCTATTCCTATCTGTTCCGTGACAGTAAGATGCTCTGGCAGGCTTACGGCACCACGATTTTTGTCAGCGTCGTCGGAACGGCTATCGGCTGTCTGGTCACGAGCCTGTATGCCTATGCGATTTCGCGCACGACCTTCCGCTGGCGCAGTGTGCTGTCACTGTTCGTGACGTTTACGATGTTTTTCAGCGGCGGCATGGCGGCGCAGTACATCACATATGTCAAGCTGCTGAATCTGAAGAATTCCATCTGGGTACTGATTCTGCCGGGCGCGTTTTCCGCGATGAACACGATCATCATGCGTGCCTATTACGAAAAACTCCCCTACAGCATGATCGAATCTGCCAAAATCGACGGTGCAAGTGAGTACCAGATTTTCTGGCGCATGATGTTCCCGCTTGCAAAGCCTGCGTTGGCCACAATCTGCCTGACATTGTTCGTCGCCTATTGGAATGCTTACTACGAGGCCATGATGTATATGGATACCGGCAATTATGTGACGATTCAGCTGCTTTTGCAGCGTATGCTGGAAAAGGTCGACTTTCTCAAGAATAACGCGTCTACGGGGCTGCTCGGCGCAGAAGCCGCAAAGCTTCCAGGCGAGGCCATGCGTATGGCAATGTGCGTGCTGACAGTCGCGCCGATGCTGCTGGTGTTCCCTCGCTTCCAAAAATATTTCGTCAAGGGTATGGCAATCGGATCTGTCAAAGAATAAAATCATTGACAGAACGGTATGACATAATAAAAATGAAAAGGAGAAACACAAATGAAAAAGTTCCTCGCGCTGCTGCTGGCGGCTCTGATGGTTCTGGCGATGTTCACCGCCTGCGCCAAGACTGCGACGCCCTCCCAGGAAGAAACCACCGCTCCCACCGAAACTGCGGAACCCGCCGCTCCCGCGGACGAAACTCCGGCTGACGCCCCGGCAGATGACAATCCCTTCGCAGAAGAAGTCACGCTGCACTGGGCATTCCCCGCGCTGCAGGACAGCTTCCCCGGCTTTGAGGCCATCAATGAGAAACTCAACGAGATCACAAAGGAAAAAATCAACGCCAAGATCGAGTTCGAGATGATCCCTCTCGGCGAGTACACCGAGAAGATGAACATGAAGTTCACGGCTGGCGAGGAATTTGATATCTGCTTCACCGGCGCATGGAACCCGTATCTGCCCGCCGTTGCGAAGGGCGCTTATGCCGAGTTGACGCAGGACGTTCTGGATAAGTACGCTCCTGACGTTGTCGCTGATCTCAACAGCGCTGTCTGGGATGCAATCCGTGTAAACGGCAAGCTCTACGGCATTCCGCTTCAGCAGATCTATGTCCGTCAGACCGGTATCCGCTTCAACACCGAGCTTCTGAACAAGTACGGCTTCGATCCCAGCACTGTCAAGACGCTCGACGATCTGGACGAGTATGCTGCGACCATCAAAGCCAGTGAGCCGGATGCCGTTGTGATTTATAATTACGGTCATCTTATTTATGAAAATATGGTCAACTATCTTGGCTATGATGTGATCGTTTCCAATACGACGCCGGGTGTTGTTTACTATGCTGCCGAAACTCCCGTTGTCTTCAACCAGTTTGAGTCTGAAGAATTCAAGGCTCTGTGTGAAAAGATGCGCGAGTGGAATCTGGCGGGCTACTTTCCGACAGACGCCGTTACCGGTGCTGACTCTGTAGGTGAGAATGACATCCGTGCGATCGACACCGACCCGGCGCACAAGCCCGGCGGCGACATCACCGAAGGTCAGCTTCGCGGCTATGACATCACCGGCATTGCCTTCGGCGACTGCGCCATGACGACCGGCGCTGTGCAGGCGACGATCACCGCTGTCTCCGCAACCTCCAAGAACGTCGAGCGCGCTGTTGCGTTCATCAACCTCCTTGACTCCGATCCCGAAGTCCTGAACCTCATCTGCCACGGCATTGAGGGCACGGACTATGAATTCGTCGGCGACAAGGCTGACGGCCTCATCAAGCCCATCAGCGACTATCCCGGCATGCTGAGCTTCCTCGTCGGCAACGTCTTCAACGAGTACTACACCGACGCTTCTCAGGTCGGCACCTGGCCGGAAACTGCCGAGATCAACGCCAACGCGCAGGCCTCCTGCATCCTCGGCTTCGCATTCGACTCCGAGCCTGTTGCAACCCAGATCGCGCAGTGCTCCGCTGTTGTCGAAGAATATCTGCCCGCTCTCAACTGCGGCGCAGTCGATGTTGACAGCACGCTCGAAGCGTTCAACGCCGCTCTGAAGGACGCCGGCGTCGAGCAGATCATTGCCGAAATGCAGTCCCAGATCGACGCATGGCTGGCAACCAAGTAAATAAACGACCCCATCAGGATTTTTAGTCTGACTGACTGAAGGACGGGCAGGATGAGCCATCTCATTGCCTCATCCTGCCCGTTTTGTATGCAAATTCTTTGAGGATGGAGAGATTATGCCATGAAAAAAGCAATTTCCCTGTTCCTGGCGCTTGTCATGCTTGTCAGCGTATTTGCCGGGCTCGGCATAACCGCCTATGCCGCAGATGCGCAGGCGCTCTGGGTCGATCCGGTCAACGGCAGCGACAGCGCCGCCGGTACGCAGGTTGCCCCCTTCCAGACGATTGAAAAGGCAAAAGCCGCTGCTGCAGCGCTGAGTGCAGGCGGTGATGTGACGGTATGGCTGCACGGCGGAACCTATCGTGTCAGCAATGCGATCACGTTCACCTCTGCCGACTCTGGCAAGAACGGCCATGTCATCACATATAAGGCCGTTTCCGGCGAGGTTCCGGTCATTTCCGGCGGCACGCCCATCACCGGCTGGACAATATATGACGCACAGAAGAACATTTATGTCGCCGACGTTCCGGCTGCGGCAGTCAATTCGCGTCAGTTCTATGTGGACGGCGAGCACCAGACCCGCGCCATGACGGAACAGTCTCCCACAGACTGGACGCTGTTCGGCACAAAGGGTTATATGTCTCCTGCCGTTACGACGCAGGAAGCAAATGAGTATCTGGTTCTCGATCTCGGAAAAGTACGCAGTGTCAACTATCTGACCGCATATTCGTCCATACAGGCGGATAAAAACGGCCGTGCGGCCGGATTTCCGCAGGACTTTACAGTTGAAACCTCAGAGGATGGCACAGCTTGGACGGTGCAGTGTGAACAAACCGGATATGAGTCGCCTGTGGTTGCTACCGCTGCAACATTCAACTTTGCACCGGCTCAGGCACGCTATATTAAGCTAAATGCAACAAAGCTCGGCACTGCGAGCAGGACGAACCCTGGCCGGTATATGTTGGCCATTTCCGAACTGGAAACGGGTCTGAAAACCGGCAGCAATACAGATCTCTCGGAGGTTGTTGTTGATTATGACACCAACCTGATGACTGCTGTTGAGGTTCTGGGGCACAACGAAAATCATGACTGGAACTGGCTGAATCAAACCGGCTATGGCAGCGCGAACCTGTTTGACAACAATCCGGACACCGTCGTTACAACAGGCGGGTATTATCGCCAGCAGATCGAAGTCGAGGGCGTTTACCCATGGCTCAGTACAAATATCAGCCAGAACGGACAGAACGCAGAGATTGCAGCAATTCGAATCGCGGTTGACGCCATCAATCAACCCGTAGATTTTACAATCGAAATTTCACAGTCGAATGATCCCGGAAACACAGATTGGACAGTCGTTCACAGCGAAACCGGATTTGACTGGTCGCAAAATCAGTCAGCTGTCTTTATTTTCAGCCCGCGTGAAGCGAAGAAGGTTCGTCTGCACGCAACAAAAATCGCAAACGGTGTGGAAGCGCCCGGTACTGGAAGCGACGACGGCAAGGAGTATGCGCTCCGGGTTGCTGAATTTGCGGCATTCGCGCCAAAGTCCGGCAGCAGCGAGCCCGCCGAAATAGACTACACGACAAATTTGCTGCACCCTGGATGTGTAGAGGGCATCTTCCATAACAACCCCAACAAGGAATCCTATAACTATGATGAAGTCGGAACATTCCCGCTGGACGCGCTGGTAGACGGCAATAGCAGCGCCTATAGCTTTATCACCTCCAAACCGTATCAGCCGGAGTGGCTGCTTGGCAACGGTGGCAGTCTCTCGCCGTGGGTTGAGGTGCGACTGAGCGATAACGGCTCTGCTGTGCAACTTGGCGCGGTACGCGTTGCCGTTCGTCCGCGTGTTGTGCCGAATGACTTTGAAATCCAGACTTCTGTAGACGGTGTGACATGGAAGACAGTTGTGAACGAAGACAACTACGATTGGAGCGAGGAAAAGACCGCTGCTATGTTCACGTTCCAACCGCTACAGGCTGCCCGCTTGCGTTTTGTCGCGCACAATCTCGAAAAGCTTGTTGAGGATGAGAGCTACTACTTTCAGCTCAGCGAGTTGGAGGCGTATGGCGTAGCGCAGACGATTTCGGTTGATACGTCGAACGATTTGCTAGAGCCCGGATGTGTCAGCCCGATTTATCAGATCAATGGCGGCGCACTACAGGATTACACAAACTATACATATCCGCTGAATAATCTTGTTGACGATGATGTGCAGACATTTATCTCTTCGGACAGCCTCCTGAGGCCTTGGCTTGCTGCAAACGGCGGTGAGCTTGCACCGTGGGTAGACGTTTCAGTGACAGATGACGGAACAGCAGTGACGGTTGGCGGCGTGCAGATCAGTATTCAAGAGACCTATAATAAACCGGTTGACTTTTCCATTCTTGCTTCCGAAGATGGTCAGAATTGGACGACGTGCAGGCAGTTGAAAGGGTATGACTGGGGCGAAACAACCTCTCGGTTGTTTACATTTGCACCGGTTTCCGCCAGCAAATTGCGTATTCAGGTTCGCGATCTGGATGGACAGCAGGAGGGGTTGCCGCTTTATTTCCGACTAACTGAACTGGAGGCTTATGCACCGACCGATTTCATTGACATAGGGCGCGTGATTTATGTGCAGGTGAGTAGCAGTGAAACGTGTACGCCATCCGGTATTGCGGCGCTGCACGATAACAGCGATAAGACCTATGCCGCAGAGCATGCCATCAACGGAATGTACTATGATAATCTGGAGCATCTTGGTTACGCTGTTCCGGAGAGTTTTGGATTGAAAAACTTTAAAAACACTGCGGATATTGAGATCAACATCCTGCGCTGGTGGCAGCACCGCATCTTCCGAAATAGCGGTGTGTCTGCTGACGGTACGGAGATCTATCTTGATACGGATTGGCTCACATCGCTCCAAAGCACGGCCTATTCCGACCGCATCACATGGATAGAAAACGCGTATGAATTTATCGACCAGCCCGGCGAATGGTATCTTAACCGCAGCGAAAGCAAGCTTTATTATAAGCCAGACGGAAGCATGGATGGCAAGTCGGCGACTCTGCCGGTGACGGAGCAGCTCCTGGTCTTTGAGGGAACCGAAAATATCACATTTGACGGTGTGAAATTTGAAGATACTTCTTGGCTGACGCCGAATGAAATTGGCTACAATGATGCACAGTCCGGTACGTATGCCCAGCACAATGGCGTTTGGGGAGATGTACCCGGCGCGATTGAAACACACGCGGCAAAGAATATCACCATTACAAACAGCGAACTGCGCAATCTTGGCATCGGCGGTATCCGCATCGGCAATGGTAGTTCTGATTGCGCCATTACAAACAGTGCAATCCACGACATTTCCAGTTCCGGTATCTTTATCGGCAATAACACCGGCCATAATCATGGATATTGCGATCCGGGCACGGATGTAACGGGCGTTGTTGTGCGCAATAACTATATCACGCGCACTGGTCTGGACATCTTCGGCTCAAGCGCCATCTGTGCGCTGTATACCTCTGATACCGTGATTGACCATAACGAGGTCTGCTACACAACGTATACCGGTATTTCGCTTGGCTGGGGCTGGGACTGGAAAAACGCTCCCTGCTCCGGAAACAACACCGTTTCCAACAACTACATCCATGATACCGGCAAGACCATCCATGACGGCGGCAGCTTCTATTCGCTTGGCCTGCAGGAAGGTACAAAGGTGTTTGGCAACTATCTACACCACCACAGCGATGGCCTGTATGACAAGGACGGCGGCCTGTATACCGATGAAGGCTCGACGGGCATGGAACTGTACAACAACGTTGTCGGCGACGGCGTTTACTGGTGGCAGAAGATCTGGACGACCAACATCAAGGACTGCTACTGGCACGACAACTTCTATTCTGTGAACCGTTCCTGGGACAGCGGCGTAAATATCCGTCAGGAGAACAACACCTATGTTGAGGGCGGTGATTTCAGTCAATACCCCGCTGCACAGGCTATTATCAACAATGCGGGTCTAACAGATCCAAGCGTGAAAGACGGTGTCCGCATGGGTATTGCAGAGAAGCACAATGTGACATTGATGCAGTATCCGGACGGCGAGGCATACTACTTTGAAAAACCAGCCGGCCTGCTTACATTTACAATTCCTAGTCAGATCGGCAACACGCAATATGACAAGCTGGCGCATACCGCAAATATTCTCATGCCGGAAAGCACTGACCGCACATCGCTTGCCGGTAATTTCACGATGGCTCCCGGCTTCACCTGCGACAAGGCCTCCGGCAGCCGCCAAAACTTCACATCTCCCGTTGTCTATACGTTTACTGACGGCACAGATACCATCGCGTGGACGGTCACCGTCACCTGCGATGTAACGGCGGATGGCCCGCTGGTCGGTACGGAAACGACGCTGGACGCGGCCATCGCCGCACGCAGCGACTGGACACAGGAGCCTGCCGAGGCTGAAAACGGCGGTGCGCTCTTTACGCCGGCCAAGAGTTTCAGCGCCTATATTGGCGACCGCATTGCCAACGATGCTATTTTGGAATTTGATGTGCAGTCTGTTCTGGACGGCAACGACTGGACGGGGTATGCTCTGCGGATGCAGGACCCATATTCCACGCTCGGTACGATGTACCACATTGTCTTCAAGCAGGATGCCATTGAGCTTCAGAAATGGGTAAACGGGAACCGCACGATGCTGATCGGTACGATCGAGGGCTATGACCCGGTTTACGGCGATGTGGAAAACAAATTCTATACATCTGATATCCGTCATAGCATCAAGACCGGCGCAATCGATGTGCCCACCGGCGTGCGTCTGTTCCTGTATATTGACGGCAACAAGGTCTTCGACGTAATTGATGCAGACGATCCTATCACAAATGACGGCTTCTTCGGCATGTATCCGATGACGCACGACATGACGCTTCTGCCGTTCTCGAACATCGATACCAGCCCCAAGCCCGATCCCGACCCCGCTCCTGAACCGAAGCCGATTCTTCCTATACTGCCGTCCGGCGGACAGAGTGCCTGGAAGAATCCCTACCAGGATGTCACTGATTCGAGCAGTTATTATGAAGCTGTGTGCTATGTCACGGAAAAGGGCCTGATGAACGGAACCAGCGCATCTACGTTCTCTCCCGACGCGGCAATGACGCGCGCAATGATGGTCACGATCCTCTGGCGCATGGAAAAGGAGCCTGCCGCGCTGAAAAGCAACTTTACGGATCTGACGGCGGACTGGTACCGCACAGCTGTTGATTGGGCAGCGGAAACCGGTGTTGTCAACGGCGTCGGAAACGGAAAATTTGCACCGAACGCCACGCTCAGTCTGGAACAGTTGATTACCATTCTGTATCGCTATGCGGAAAATAAGGGGTATAACGTCTCGAAGTCCGCTTCGCTCGATTCGTTCACGGACGGCAGCGCTGTCAGCGCATACGCAAGGCCCGCCATGCAGTGGGCAGTCGGAATGAACTTCCTTTCCGGCAATACCCTGACCCCAGGCGCGCCTGCAAGCCGCGCGCAGATCGCACAGGTTCTGATGCTGTTCTGCAAGGCTTACATTAAGTAATCCCCATATAACCAGCTGCGCCCTGCTGTTTGCAGGGCGCAGCACCCAAATTTGCATACAATCAGCAAAAAACTGCTGAAATGATAGATATATCTGAAAAGGAGCCATCATTATGGATAATTCCACACCGTTCCGCACGTTTGGAACCATGCTCGACTGTTCGAGAAACGCTGTGCCGAATCTGCACACGCTCAAAAAGTGGGTCGATCTCACGGCAAGCCTCGGTTACAATACTCTGCTTTTGTACACCGAGGATACCTACGAGGTGACAGACGAGCCGTATTTTGGCTATATGCGCGGACGTTATTCACAGGCGGAGCTGCGCGAACTGGATGCCTACGCCAAAAAACAGGGCATGACGATCATGCCCTGCATCCAGACGCTGGCGCATCTGTACGCCATCAAGCGCTGGCCGGAATACTGGCCGCATTTTGACACGGATGATATTCTGCTGGCGGGCGACGAGCGGGTGTATACGCTCATTGACCATATGTTCCGGAGCCTTGCCGCGTCGCTCTCCTGCCGGACGATCCATCTCGGTATGGATGAGGCGGAGATGTTCGCGCGCGGCCGGTATTACAACCAGCACGGCGACTGCAACCGCTCACAGGCGTTGCTTGCGCATTTGCAGCGCGTATGTGAAATCGGCGAAACATATGGCTTCCGCTTCCTGATCTGGTCGGATATGTTCTTCAAACTGGCGACCGGCGGACAGTATTACGCCCAAAACGCACAGATTGACGAATCTGTGCGTGAAAAGATCCCGGCAAACGTGGAGCTTGTCTACTGGGATTATTATTCGGCGGATGAAGCGCACTATGACGGCATGATCGAGGCACATCAGAAGCTGAAGCCCAGCACATGGTTCGCGGGCGGCCTGTGGAAGTGGACAGGCTATGCCCCGCACAACGGCTACAGCATGAAGATCACAAAAGCAGCGCTTGCAAGCTGCCGGGAACACGGCGTGCAGGATGTATTTCTGACCATGTGGGGCGACGACGGCGGGGAATGCTCCCCGTTTACGCTCCTGCCGTCGCTGTTCTATGCTTCGGAGCTTGCGAAGGGCGAAACCGATGACGAAACGATCAAGGCGCATTTTGCGCAGCGCTTCGGTGCAGCCTTCGACGATTTCATGCAGCTGGATCTGCCCGGAACGCGCAACGGCCTTGACGACAACGTTCGGAATCTGGATAAATTCTTACTGTATAATGATCCGTTCATGGGCATGATGGATCAGACGGTTTTGTCCGGTGAGGGCGCACAGTTCGGCACGTGCGCCGAACGGCTGGAGACGCTGCAGACGCTGCCGGAGTGGGGGTACCTATTTGAGACGCTCGGTGCGCTGTGCCGGGTGCTGGAGATCAAGGCAGAACTCGGTGTCCGAATCCACGAGGCGTACCGCGCAGGAGATAAGACAGCGCTTTGCGCCATGCTTGCGAAGCTTGACGAGACGCTTGCGCGTCTGGAACGTTTCCATGATGCTTATCGGGCACAGTGGATGCAGGAAAACAAGCCGCACGGCTTTGACGTGCAGGACATCCGGCTCGGCGGTCTGATGCAGCGGGTAAAGACCTGCCGTGCGCGGCTGGAGGATTATTGCGCCGGACGGCTCGACCGGTTGGAAGAACTGGAAGCAGCGCAGCTTGATTTCTTCGATCACGGAAAGCGCTGCGCAGAGCCGGTCGCCACGCATTGGGGACAGATCGCGACAGCAAATATTGTCTATATGACGATGCTTTGGTGAAAAATATGAGTCAAATTTTAGAGCACGCAAGCTGGATCTATCCATCGGAGGATATCGGCGAAATATGCCCTGTTTTCCGAAAGCATTTTACCGCGCGCCCCGGTGCAGCAGCGAAGCTGGAAATCACCGCATTCGGCGTCTACGAAGCGTTTCTGAACGGGCAGCGGATCGGAAATTTCTTTCTGGCTCCCGGCTGGACAAGCTATCCGACGCGCCTGCAGGTACAGACCTATGATCTGACGGCGCTGCTGCGCGAGGAAAATGAACTGACCGTTACGCTCGGAAAGGGCTGGTTCGCCGGACGGATTTCTGCCGGTGTTTATCAGGCGATTGCGGACGGCCCGCGTCTGCTGGCAGCACTGCATCTGACCGACGCGGACGGCACGCGGGAATATGCGACCGACGAAAGCTGGCAATGGGCCGAAAGCCCGATCCGGTTCAGCGATATTTACGACGGCGAAACGTATGATGCGCGCGTCACACCGGAAAACTGGCGCTTCTGCCGGACGGATAGCTGCGGCAAGCAGATGCTGATCCCGCAGGAGGGCGAGATCGTTACAGAGCATGAACGACTCAAGCCGGTCGCGGTTCTGCATACACCGAAGGGCGAAATGGTGCTCGATTTTGGACAGGAGGTCACGGGTTACGCGGAATTTACCGTGCAGGCCCGTGCGGGTGAGCGTGTTCTGCTCTCCTGCGCAGAGGTGCTCGACGCAGACGGAAATTTCTATACGGAAAACTACCGCAGTGCAAAATCCAGAATCGAGTATATCTGCCGTGGCGGAATCCAGACCGGCCGCGCACACCATACGTTTTACGGCTTCCGCTATCTGCGTGTGGACGAAGCGCCGGAGGGTTGGCAGGCAGAGAATTTCACGGCGGTCTGCGTCTATTCCGATCTGCAAAGAACCGGCTGGATTCGCACGTCCGATCCGCTTTTGAACCAGCTGTATCAGAACATTGTCTGGGGTGAAAAGGACAACCTGCTGGACGTACCGACTGACTGCCCGCAGCGCGACGAGCGGCTTGGATGGACAGGCGACGCGCAGGTCTCCATCCGTGCGATCACCTGCACGTTTGATGGGAAGCGATTTTTTTCAAAATGGCTGCGCGATATGGCAGCGGAGCAGCGCGGGGACGGCACGGTTTCCCATTTTGTCCCGAATGTCGGTCTGTTTACGAAAGATCCCGCGCTGTTCTGCGGCGGCTCGGCGTGGGCGGACGCGGCGGTGATCTGCCCGTGGCAGCTCTATCAGGCTTATGGTGACAAGGAACTCCTGCGTGAACATCTTCCCATGATGCAGAAATGGGTCGAATATGTATGCAGGGCTGCCGGGGACAGCTGCATCTGGAGCACCGGTCACCATTACGGCGACTGGCTGGCGCTCGACGCCGGAGAGGGCAATTATACCGGCGCTTCCCGCAAGGAATTTATCGCAACGGCATTCTATGCGCATTCCGCACAGCTTCTGGCACAGGCAATGGACGCGCTGGATATGGACGGCGCTGCATATCATCGGCTGTTTGAAACGATCCGTGCCGCACACCAGAACGCATTCCCGGACTGCCGAACGCAGACCGAATGTGCATTGGCGCTGCATTTTGGTCTTGCGGCGGCTCCTGACCGCGTTGCCGCGCAGCTTGCAGAGCTGGTTCGGAGCAACGGAAATCGACTGACGACCGGCTTTGTCGGAACGCCGTATTTGTTACACGCGCTGAGTGAAAACGGCTATGCACAGACGGCCTATGACCTTCTTTTGCAGACGAAAGCCCCATCATGGCTGTTCTCTGTCAAAATGGGCGCAACGACCGTCTGGGAGCATTGGGACAGCCGAAAGGCGGACGGCTCGTTCTGGAGCACAGATATGAACTCGTTTAATCATCACGCCTACGGCGCGGTCGCCGACTGGCTGTACGCCGCGGCAGGCGGCATCCGGCCGGGGAAGCCGGGGTATGAAACCGTGCTGTTCTCACCCATTCCAAACCGGCGACTGCAGCGATTTGAAGTAGTAGTAAATACGCCGCACGGAAAAGTGTGTTCATGCTGGAAATGGAACGGCCCCACAGTGACATATGTTCTTACTACGCCGGTCAGTGCCGAGATTCGGCTTGGTGGTGAACAGCACAATGTTGCAGCGGGAACATACACCTTTGTTCGGGGGGATACGACAAATCGCCGTATGAAGCAAAGGATTTTCTGAACGTTCGAAGATAATTCGCGGTTGCCCATAGCGCCCATCGGAGTTATTAGCAAATGTAGATATGAGAGCTGCACCTAAAAATATGATAGTTGGCTTGTGTCATTTTGAGCCATGCCATGTTATAATAAATACGGAGAAAGAGTAGCAATTGAACGAGCAAAAACTGTATCAATATCTGGGCGCAAATGTCTATCGGCTGAGGAAACAGCGTGGGTTGACACAGTCCGAACTTGCTGCATATATTGGCTGCAATCAGAAGTATATCTCACAAATTGAGACAGGCGCTGCAAAAGCAAGCGTTTCGATTTGTTATAAGATAGCAAATACTTTTTCGGTATCGGTCGATTCGCTCTTTACGGATCCGGAAAAATGCGTGAACGCTGGTGAGAATACTTCAGATAGAGAGTTCGCTGAGAGTATCACTCGAACGATTATTCAATACCTAGACACAAAGAAATAGCGGTGTTCCGGCGAACACCGCTATTTTTAACCCTCATATTTCTGTTTCCGCATCAGGCGCATCATACCGAGCAGGAATTCCTGCTGCTCATCCGAAAATGTAGCAGCCAAATGGGAAATCTCGCGTAAGCGGGCATTTTGCTCTTCAAACTCCGGATAGATGAGCCACTCGGTCGGCGCGCCCAGCGTCCGCAGCAGCTTTTCCATTGTATTGAGTGTCGGCCGCCGCTCACCCCGTTCCAATGCGGCGATATGCCTCGCGGTAAGCCCAACCTGATCCGCAAGCTGTTCGCGCGTCATATTCTTCCCCTCGCGCAATTCTTCCAGTTTTTCACCGAAACGCTCCTCTAATGGAGTATTATAAATCGACACCAGTAGTTCACCTCCGACACGAGTATTGTACAGAATACCCGCTGTTTCAGAAATGCTCTAATGGTGTCGAATTTTGTTCACTAT
>QWCE01002127.1_pt1 | contig 26055 bp, 20 predicted proteins | sample 1972531 | NCBI WGS metagenome assembly QWCE01 (sample SAMN09866716, study PRJNA288562) | Human gut metagenome isolate term4_stool, whole genome shotgun sequencing... | reverse complement strand
GGACTCGAACCCCCGGCCTACTGATTCGTAGTCAGTCACTCTATCCAGCTGAGCTACCAACGCATACGTTCCGTCCGGAACAAGATGTATTTTATCACTCGCAAAGGGTTTTGTCAACAATTTTTTGAAATATTTTTGATTTTTTAGAAAAAAAGCGTCTTTTCGTCGTTCCCATTTCAGGTGTACCGGTACACCGCCTTGATCACGGCTCCCCGGCGAGGCGCCGGGCGATTTTCACGCCCGTAGGGCCAGCGGGAGCAGGACTACCGGCAAAATGACGTTTGCAGCACTTTTTCTTCTTTTTATTATACCGCTTTTGCCCTACTTGTGCTATAATAACTTTACTAATGTTTGAAAACGCTCCTTTTGGGGCAGCACGGAGGGTAGAACCTATGAAACTGGTAAGCGTGGAAACTCCCGAAAAGAGTGTCTGCAAAATGACGTTCAGCGCTTCTGCTGAGGAACTGGAGGCCGCATCCAACGCCGTGTACGAGCGCACCCGCGCCTCTTACACCATCAAGGGCTTTGCAAAGGGTGAGGCGGACCGCGCTCAGATCGAGGCGGACCGCGGAGAGCACACGTTCTGGTATGATGCCATCAACGACCTGATGGACAAGGATGTGCCGGCTCTGTATGACGCCGCCATGAAAGAGCACGGCTTCCGCGCCGTGGACGAACCCACCTATGATCTGGTCAGCGTGAAGAAAGACGAGGGCTTTGTGGCCACCGCCACCACCGCCCTGCAGCCCGAGCTGAAGCTGGCCCAGACCTCCGGCTTCAAGGTCGAGTGCGTCACCCCGGCTGTCACGGACAAAGAGATCGACAATGTGCTGGAGCACCGCCGTCAGGCCTCTGCCGAGCTGGTGCCCCACAAGGGCCCGGCCGTCAAGGGCAATATCGTCCACATTGACTATGAGGGCCAGATGGACGGCCAGCCGTTCAAGGGCGGCTCCGCCAAGAACCAGACCCTGCAGCTGGGCAGCAGCCGGATGATCCCCGGATTTGAGGAGGGCATCCTGGGCCACAAGGGCGGCGAGGAGTTCGACATCTTTGTCACGTTCCCCACCCGCTACCATGTGAAAGACCTGGCCGGCAAGCCCGCCGTCTTCAAGATCAAGCTGATCGACGTCTGTGTCCGCCAGCTGCCCGCCCTGAACAGTGATTTTGCCAAGAAAGCGGGCAAGGTGGACACCATGGAAGCGTTCCGTGAGCAGATTCGCCAGCAGATCCACGATGGCAAGCACGCCAGCGCCCTGAACCGCGCCAAGGATCAGGTCCTGACCCAGCTGGCCAACGCCGCGGAGGGCGAGATCCCCAGCGTCCTGGTGGAGAGCACCTACCAGCGCGAGATGGAGAACATCCAGCAGCAGCTCCAGATGCAGCGCATCAGCCTGGACCACTACCTGTCCCAGGTGCACCAGACCCGCGAGACCTTTACCGCAAACGTTCACAAGGCTGCGGAGAACAACACCCGCGCCCGGATGGCTCTGCTGCAGGTGGCACAGCAGGAGAACCTCGTCCCCACCGATGAGGAGATGACCGCCAAGATGCAGGAGCGTGCCGACAAGCTCAAGAAGCCTCTGGAAGAGATCATGGCCAAGTCCAACGTGGAGAGCATTCGCCGCAACGAGGCCATCCGCCGCGCTGCTGACTGGGTGATCGAGCACTCCACCATCGAGGAGAAATAAGCAGTTTTCCAAGCCCGTGCCCTGCACGGGCTTTTTTGTTGTATTTCTTGACTTTTTCTTTGTTTTGCGTTATTTTTATAGTAGAATCTGTAATAAAATTTGGGCACGCCTGTCCAAGTCTCAGATTGGAGGTTTTGAACCATGAAAAAGCTATTCTGCACACTGTTGTCTGCGGCGGCAGCGGTGGCTCTGCTCTGTGGTTTTACCCCCTCTCCGCAGGAAAACAGCGCGGGAGCGGGGCTCATTACCAAAACCTATGAAACGGCAGAGGCCATCAGCAGCCTATCCGTCAGCGACAAATACGCCGATGTGACGGTAAAAGCCGATGATGTGGACCATGTGGTGGTGGAGTACAGCTACAACAGCTCCTACAACGATGCCTTTGGCACGGGCGGAGAGCTGTACAGCTTTACCATTGCGGGCCCGAGCCTGAACATTCAGGGCCTCAAGGGCGACGCTTCCATGAGCGTGAACAACAGCAAGTGCATCTGCACCATGACCGTCAAGCTGCCCCGCAGGGCGTTTGCAGGCCTCACGGTGGATACCAGCAACGGCAATATCACCATCCAGGATATGACGTCTCAGTCCAATACCCTGACCACCACCAACGGCAACATTTCCATTACCGGCGGCAGCCTGGATAACCTGAACGCCACGGCCAACAACGGCAAAGTGGAGGTAAACAACCTGCTCGCCCAGACCTTTGCCGCTTCCACCCGGAATGGCCGCATCAGCCTGGCCAACACCTCGGCTTTGAGCATTACCGCACAGGCCCAGAACGGTGACGTCAAGCTGGACCACACCTCGTCGCCCTATTTCTACTGCACCGCCACCAACGCCAGCGTGGTGGGCACTGTGACGGGCCGCGGCGCGGAGTATGGCCTGAACCTGACCGCAGGCAGTGGTCGCGTGACCCTTACCGACGCCAACGACGATAGCTTCGCCATCCGCAGCAGCGCCCCTGTCCAGCAGAATCTTGGCGCCGCCCAGAGCTTTACGGCCAATGCCAGCAACGGCAACGTGAACCTGGAATTCGTGCAGTGAGGCACCTTTAAAACGACAAACACTCCTCTGTAAAACCAACAGGAGCCTGTGCCGGGAAGCGATTCCCACGCACAGGCTCCTGTTGGTTTTTGTTATTTTATTTTGTCAGCAGGTTGAAGCCCATGACCACGATGCCCAGCACCACCAGCACGATACCGGTCGCGCGGTTGAGGGTCTTGGCGTCCGCCTTATTGGCAAAGACCGCCGCAATACGGGCCCAGAGCAGGGTAAAGAGGACGCAGAGAGCAAACACGGGCCAGTCCGGGGCCCCGCCGATGGCAAAGTGGGAGACAGCACCCGTCAGGGCCGTGAACGTCATGATGAAGACGCTGGTGCCCACGGCGGTCTTGAGCTCATAGCCCAGCACGCTGGTGAGGATGAGGAGCATCATCATGCCGCCGCCGGCTCCCACAAAGCCGCAGATCAGGCCGATGATGACACCGCAGACGATGGACTGGATCGCACGCTTTTTCGCGGAGATCCCCTGCATGGCCTCTTTAGTGGTCATGACCGGCTTGACGATGAACTTGATGCCCAGCAGGAACGTCATAAACACCGAGAAGCCGCCCATCGTCCGAGAGGGAACAAGGCTTGCCAGCCAGCTGCCCACCACCGTGAATCCCAGCACGCTGGCCATCATGATGAGGCCGTTTTTCACGTCCAGATTCTTATTCTTGTGGTAGGTGTAAGCGGACACCGCACTGGCCAGCACGTCCGACGAAAGGGCGATGCCCACGGCCATGTAGGGGTCCATGCCCAGAAACGTGATGAGCATGGGGCTGATGACCGCCGCCGCACTCATCCCGGCAAAGCCGGTGCCGAGGCCGGCACCCATGCCGGCAAAAAATGTGACCAAAAGAACATATAAAATTTGCATCTTAATCTTCCCCCTCAATGATGGCATCCAGATTTTTGCTCATGGTCTCCAGCGTGGCAAAAAACGCCGCCCGCTGGGCTTCGTCCGTGTGGTCCAGCAGCCGCTCCAGAAAACGGTTCTGCACCTCCCGGCCCCGCTCTACCACGGAGCGGGCCTTTTCCGTCCCGATGAGCAGGGTCTTGCGGCGGTCACCTGCCACGGCCTCCCGCCGGAGGTAGCCCTCCTGCACGAGGCGGTCCACATTGACCGAGACAAGGTTCGCTTTTAGCTTTCGCACCTCCACGATGTCGCTGGCCGTCTTGTATTCGGGGTTATTGACGAGGAACAGCAGGATATCCAGCGCCGTCTGCGGCAGCTTGAGCTCTTGACACAGGGGCTTGCAGGCGGCGTTGTAGCCCACCACAAACTTCTGTGAGAATTCCAGGCTGGGGTTCATGCAGCTTCACTTCTTTCAATTTTAGATTGTTCAAATTTGAAGCGATTATAGCACAGGCCGTTTTCTCTGTCAAGGATGAAAAAAAGCTCTGCCGGAACCCGACAGAGCCTTTTTCCTATTTTGCCGTTAAATCGCCAGCAGGATCAGCCGCATTACCAGCGCGCAAAGCCACGCGGTGACGCACTGGTTTACCACCATGATGGCCGCCCACTTACCGCCAAGCTCACGCTTGACAGAGGCCACTGCAGCAATGCAGGGGGTATACAGCAGACAGAAGACCAGCAGCGGAGCCGCCTGGGCCGGGGTAAGGGCAGCTGCAAAGGCTGCCGAGGAGCCGAACAGGATGGTCAGGGTGGAAACAACGCTCTCCTTTGCCATAAAGCCGGTGATGAGGGCCGTGGAGACACGCCAGTCGCCAAAGCCCAGCGGTGCGAACAGCGGCGAGATCCCGCCCGCCAGCAGGGCCAGAATGCTGGTCTGCGGGTCAGACGTCAGGCGGAGCCGGAGGTCAAAGTTCTGCAGGAACCAAATGACGATGGTGGCTATAAAGATGACCGTAAACGCCCGCTCGAGAAAATCCCGGGCCTTTTCCCAGAGCAGCTGGGCCACGTTTTTCAGGCCCGGCAGGCGATAGTTGGGCAGCTCCATCACAAAGGGCACGGCCTCGCCCTTGAAGACCGTTCCCTTGAGGAGAATGGCCATTCCTACGCCCACGAGGATGCCAAGGAAATACAATCCCACCATGACCAACGCGGCCTGACGCGGGAAAAATGCCGCTGCAAACAGGCTGTAAATGGGCAGCTTGGCCGAGCAGCTCATAAACGGAGTGAGCAGGATGGTCATTTTTCGGTCACGCTCCGAGGGGAGGGTGCGGCTGGCCATCACGCCGGGCACGGTACAGCCAAAGCCGATGAGCATGGGCACGATGCTGCGGCCCGAAAGACCGATGCGGCGGAGCAGTTTGTCCATGACGAACGCCACACGGGCCATGTAGCCGGTATCTTCCAGCAGGGAGAGGAAGAAGAACAGGGTCACAATGATGGGCAGAAAGCTCAGCACGCTGCCCACGCCTGTAAAGATGCCGTCGATGACCAGTGAGTGCACCGCCGGGTTGACTTCCCATGCCGTAAGGGCGTTATCCGTCAATGTGGTCAGCCGGTCAATTCCCGCTGCCAGCAGGTCCTGCAGGCCGGAACCGATGACGCCGAACGTCAGATAGAACACCAGCGCCATGATGCCCACAAAGGCCGGGATGGCCGTATATTTGCCGGTGAGGATCCGGTCAATGCGGTTGCTGCGGAGCTGCTCCTTGCTCTGATGGGGCTTGACAACGGTCTGAGCCACCAGCTGGTGGATAAAGTGGAACCGCATATCCGCAATGGCAGCGGCCCGGTCCAGCCCGCGCTCCTGCTCCATCTGGAGGATGATGTGCTCGATCATTTCTTTTTCGTTCTGATCCAGCTGCAGGGCTTCCTCAATGCGGTGGTCGCCCTCCACCAGCTTCGTGGCGGCAAAACGCACCGGGATGCCAGCTGTCTTGGCGTGGTCCTCAATGAGATGGATAATGCCATGGATACAGCGGTGGACCGCACCGCCGTGGTCGTCCTCGCCACAGAAATCCAGCCGGCCTGGGCGTTCCTGATACTTTGCCACATGGATGGCATGGTCTACCAGCTCATCCACACCCTCGTTCTTGGCTGCGGAGATGGGCACCACCGGGATGCCCAGCATGGCCTCCATCTGGTTGATGCGGATGGTACCGCCATTTCCGCGCACCTCATCCATCATATTCAGCGCCAGCACCATGGGGGTATCCAGCTCCATGAGCTGCATCGTTAAGTACAGGTTCCGTTCAATGTTGGTGGCATCCACGATGTTGATGATGCCGGTGGGTTTCTCATTGATGAGGAACTGCCGGGTGACGATTTCCTCGCTGGAATAGGGCGACATGGAGTAAATGCCGGGCAGATCGGTCACTTTGGTCTCCGGGTGGCCCTTAATCGCACCGCTCTTGCGGTCCACAGTCACGCCTGGGAAATTTCCTACATGCTGGTTGGAGCCGGTAAGCTGGTTGAACAGGGTGGTCTTTCCGCAGTTCTGGTTGCCCGCCAGTGCAAAGGTGAGGGTCGTGCCGTCCGGCAGCGGATTCTCTCCCTTTTTGGTGTGGTAGCGGCCGCCCTCGCCCAGGCCGGGGTGCTCTACCACTTTCTGTTCCGGGCGGGCAGCGGGCACCACCCGGACGGTTTTTGCCGGGGAAACGTTGATCTGGGCCGCGTCATCCAACCGGAGGGTCAGGGCGTAGCCGTGGATCTGCAGCTCCATCGGGTCACCCATGGGTGCAAACTTGACAAGGGTGACCTTTTCCCCAGGGATCAGGCCCATATCCAGAAAATGCTGGCGGAGGGCACCCTGTCCGCCAACCGTCTCAATGACAGCGCTTTCGCCGATGTTCAGTTCTTTCAGTGTCATGGTTGTCCGCCTTTCTTCGGCCATTTGTTAGTCTGTGTTAACAATGGTACTATAGGCTAACTTTTATTCTTTGTCAAGGGATGCCAACGACAAATTTCGTCGCGGACCGCATTTCATAAAATGTCCTATCGTGAAATGACCTCCGCAATGCAAAAACACCCCTGTCTGCCGCGGCAGACAGGGGTGTTTTCAACGTTATGGACAATCGCAGTGGAAAATCCTTTTATTTTGCAGTGTGGTAGCCGTCGGGGTTCTTCTTCTGCCAGTTCCAGCTGTCGGCGCACATCTCCTCGATGCCGTACTCAGCCACCCAGCCCAGCTCACGCTTGGCCTTGGAGGGGTCGGCGTAGCACTCGGCGATATCGCCGGGGCGGCGGGCCTCGATGACGTAGGGGAGCTTCTTGCCGCAGGCTTTCTCAAAGGCATGGATCACATCCAGCACGCTGTAGCCCTTGCCGGTGCCCAGGTTGCAGATGAAGAGGCCGCAATTGGTCTCCAGCTTGCGGATGGCGCAGACATGGCCGCGGGCCAGATCCACCACGTGGATGTAATCGCGGACGCCGGTGCCGTCCGGGGTGGGGTAATCGTTGCCGAAGACGTGCACTTTTTCCAGCTTGCCCACAGCGACTTTTGCAATGTAGGGCATCAGATTGTTGGGGATCCCGTTGGGGTCCTCACCAATGAGGCCGGACTTGTGGGCACCGATGGGGTTGAAGTAGCGGAGCAGGGCCACGTTCAGGGTGGGGTCCGCCTTGCAGACATCGGTCAGGATGCGCTCGGTCATGGCCTTCGTGGTGCCATAGGGGTTGGTGGTGGCACCCACGGGGAAGTCCTCGGTGATGGGCACACTGGCGGGGTCGCCGTAAACGGTGGCCGAGGAGCTGAAGACAAAGTTCTTGCAGCCGTGGCGGCGCATCACATCCAGGATAACCAGGGTGCAGTTGAGGTTGTTATAGTAGTATTCAATGGGCTTGGAGACACTCTCGCCCACAGCCTTGTAGGCTGCAAACTGGATGACCGCGGTGATGTCCGGGCACTCGGTGAAGATCTTCTCCACATCCTCATGCTTGGTCATATCGGCCTGATAGAAACGGAAGTCCTTGCCCGTGATCTGCTTGACCCGCTCCAGCACCACCGGAGAAGCGTTATAGTAGTTATCGGCCACCACCACATCGTAGCCAGCGTTCAACAGTTCAATGCAGGTGTGGCTGCCAATGTAGCCAGCGCCGCCGGAAACCAGAATTGCCATTGCAAAAACCTCTCTCTCGTCACCATTGTTGCATTCTTTGTAAGGGCCTTGCCCCTGCTGCCTAAAGAATACCGCTTTTTGCACGCGGAATCAAGTACCGCCCATTTTATGCAGCTGTATTTTTGTTGCATCTTTTTCTGCACGATGATGGAACCACAAATTTTTTCGCACTCTGCCCATGGAGGGAAGACGCTTTTTGTGCAAATGAGAGAAAGATCCCCCGGAACACAAAAATGACCGCCCGACCGGGCGGCCATTCCGTTTTCTCTTTTTAAAGGCGTCCACACTGGCGTCCGGTGAAAAAGCGCAGCGTGGTGTTGGCGCGGAAGACCTTGCCCGCGCGGAGGATGGTGGTGGGAAACTCCGGGTGCGAGGGACTGCAGGGGAAGTGCTGGGTCTCCAGTGCAAAGCCGCCGTATTTCTGCAGCGGCACGCCGCCCTTGCCCGGGGTGGGGCAATCCTGCAAAAAATTGCCCGTGTAAAGCTGGATGCCCGGCTGGGTGGTGTACATCTTCATGCTGATGCCGCTTTTCTCGCTGGTGGCCCAGGCGCACAGGCTTTGACTGGAGCCGCGGTCCCGGTCAATGACAAAGCAGTGGTCAAAGCCGCCGCCCACCATGGTGGTCTGGGAAAAGCCCGTGTCGATGTCCCGGCCCAACGGTTTGCCGGAAGTAAAATCCATCGGCGTGCCCGCCACGGGCAGGATGCGCCCGGTGGGGCAGGTCTCGTTGTTGCCCTCTAGATACCGGGACGCGTAGAGCTTGAGCTTCTGGTTCAGCACATCGCCCTCACCATCCAGATTAAAATAGGTATGGTTGGTGAGGTTCAGCACGGTGTCCGCGTCGGAGGACACCCGGTAGTCCATCCGCAGGGCATTGTCCTCCGTGAGGATATACCGCACCGAAATTTTCAGATTGCCGGGGAACCCGTCTTCTCCATCCGGGCTCTCCGCCTCCAGTAACAGGGTATCGCCAAAGGATTTCACCTCGTAGATCTTGCGCGGGAATGTGCCATGCAGATGGTTTTTGCCATTGTTGGCTTCCAGATGGTAGGCCCTGCCGCCTACACTGAACACCGCGTTCTCGATCCGGTTGGCGTACCGCCCCACAAACGCGCCGCAGCAGGTGCTGCCTTGGGAGTTGAAGTCGTTTTCGTAGTCGGCCAGGGTGTCATGCCCTATGACCACGTCCACCGGGCCCTTTTTTGTGGGGACAAGGATATTTTTGATCACACAGCCATAGTTCAGCACATGCACTTCCAGCCCGCCGGGGTTGGAGATGATGTACTCGTTGACCTTTTCGCCGCTTTTTGTCACGCCAAAAGGCTTGGAACGAAACTGTGCCATTGCGCTCGCCTCCTCATCATTTGGTTCACACCCAGCAGGCGCACTCCTGAGTGTATCTTTCATAATTATGATTATATCATAGTTTCACACGCTTGTGGGCAGAACTTTTTAGAATTAACAGCCAATATTTTTGGAGATTTTTTGGTAGTTTTGCAAAAGAAAATCCTCATGGATCGCTCCATGAGGATTTTTTTGTTTGCAGGGGAATTTATGCTTGCGCGTTGGCCTGTGCCAGGAACTCGGCCGCGTCATCCGGGATGTCGTCCAGGTCTTCCTCGCTGCCGATATCCACGTTGAGCGGCGGCTTCTTGAAGAGGATGTCGTACATCAGCGGGACGATGTACAGGGTCATCAGAGTGGCGTAGCTCAGGCCGCAGATGATGACGACGCACATGCCGCGCATCAGCTGGCCGGCCATATCGTTGCTCAGGGCCGTCTGGAGCATGGCCAGCACCGTGGTCAGGGTGGTCATGAGGATGGGGCGCATACGGGTCTTGCCGGTGGCGATGAGGGCCGCGCGGCGCTCCATGCCGCCCAGGCGGAGCTGGTTGGTGTAGTCCACAAAGACGATGCCGTTGTTGACGACGGTACCCATCAGGACGATGAAGCCCATCAGAGAGATCATGGTCAGCTGCTGGCCCGTAAGCAGCATTCCCAGCAGGCCGCCGGTAAAGGCCAGCGGGATGGTAAACAGCACGATGAACGGGGACAGCAGGCTCTGGAACTGTGCCACCATGACCAGATAGACGAACGGCAGGGCCAGTGCCAGCCACTGCACCATCTCATTGGTCATCTTGCTGACGTTGCCGGACTCGCCGCCCACGGCAAAGGAGCAGCCCTCCGGCATCTCATCGGTCAGGGTGTAGGCGTCCAGCGTCTTCTTGACCTGACGGGCCTGCACGGTGGTATTGTAGCCGGGCAGAGTGTCCGCCATGACGGTGACGAACTGGGTCTGGTTCTCGCTGGTCAGGGAGTCGGGGGCCGTGCCCACGGTCCAGGTGGCAATATCGCTGAGCTTACAGGTGCCCGTGGTGGTGGTGCCATCGGCGGACATGGTGGTGGTCTCAAAGGCAATGCCCATCATGTTTTCCTTGGTGACGGGGTCCAGGTTATCGGTGATCTGGACCGTCATGGAAGTGCCGTCCACCACAACGGGGGTCTTGGCAGTGGTGGTGGTGGTCAGGTCCGCCGCGATCTGCTGATACACCTGCGCGACGGTCAGGCCATAGGCACGGACCTTATCACGGTCGATCTGCAGCTCAATGGTGGCATCGCCGTTGCCCAGGCCGGTGGTGGCGTTGGTAAAGCCCTCGGTGTTGTTGACCATCTCCACGACCTTATCGGCCAGCTGGGTGATGGTGGCCGTGTCGGGGCCGTAGACCTTGACGCTGAGGCCGTTGGCCATCATGCTGGTGAGCTCCTGCATTCCGCTGATCTCCACGGTGCCGGTGCAGTTTTCCACGCTGCCCAGGGCGTCTTCCAGCGCCTGACGGGCGGTTTCGATTTGGGTGGAGGAGAGGCTCTCATCCAGTTTGACATTGATCTTATAGCTGCCGTAGCTGTTGGCCGCGTTCAGCAGGTCGGTAATGGTCTTGGGAAGGCCCAGCTGGCCAACGTCGATGCCGGCCACGCTGGTATCGGTGGTGATGCCCACCTCTTCCACATGGTCCACCGCCATCAGGGCTTCCACCACCTGCCCGGCCACATCGTAAGAATCCTCTTTGCTCATATCCGCCGTGGTCGAGATCTCCACAATGGCCTCGTTGCTGGTGATCTCCGGCAGCAGGGTGATGCCCATGGAGAAGACCCGCCAGCCGCAGAAAGCCAGCAGAACGATGGCAGCCCCCAGCGGGATGGCGCGGTGCTGGAAGCACCACTCCAGGCTCTTGCCGTACTTGTCCTGCACTTTCTCAAACCAGGCCAGCTTCTTGGGCTCGGCCTTTTTCAGCACGGTGGAAGACGCCGCCGGGACAACGGTAATGGCCACGATGAGGGAGGCCATGAGGCAGTAGCCGATGCAGAGAGACATGGGCTGCATCAGGTTGCGCACCGTCTCGGAGGTGAAGATAACAGGTACGAAGACGCAGACTGAGGTGAGGGTAGAGGCCACAATGGACATGCCCACCTGCTTTGCGCCCTGCACGGCCGCGCGGGGTGCAGGGACACCCCGGCCCCGCAGACGGTAGATGTTCTCAATGACGACGACCGAGTTATCCACCAGCATACCAATGCCGAGGGAGAGGCCCGCCAGTGTCATGACGTTGAGGTCCAGCCCGGTGAAGTACATCAGCACGATGGCGAACAGAACGGACAGCGGGATGCTGATGCCGACCACGAGGGTGGGCTTGATATCTTTCAGGAAGATGGCCAGCACGATGATGGCCAGAGCGGCACCCACGATCATGCTGGTGAGGATGCTCTTGACAATAACGGTAATGTAGTTGCCCTGGTTGGACAGAACGACCACTTTCAGGCCGTCGTACTGGGCTTCCAGCTCCTTGAACGCTTCCAGACAGTTATCCGAGACCGTGCTGGCGCTGGCCGTGGAGCTCTTGAAAATTTTGAGCACGGCGGCCCGCTCGCCATTCAGACGGGTATAGCTGGCCTCGGCGTTATCAATGACTTCCACATCCGCCACATCGGAGAGGCGGACGTCGCCAAAGCCATCCACATGGAGCAGCAGCGCGCCCTCGATATCGGCCACGCTGTCGTACTCCTCGCCAACTTTCAGCAGCCAGGATTTTCCGCTGGAGTCTTTGACGTAGCCGGCGGGCATGGAGAAGTTCTGGGCGTAGATGAGGGTGGCCAGCGCGTCGATATCCAGCTGCTTGGCCACATCGGCGCTGGCGAGGGCTTTCTCCTTGGCCGCCTCATACTGGGCGTTGGCCTCGTCGTACTGGGTCTGGTAGTTGTTCAGCATCTCGCGGGCTTCGGTAAACTTCATGTACGCGGAGAGCTGCTGGCTGGAATAGCTGCCCAGCGCCTGGGAGAACGTGTTCATCAGCTCGGGCACATTGTCCATGGCCTTGATGGTATCTTCCAGCGTTTTATAGATGGTGCTCATGCTCTGCTGCACTTCCAGGTCGCCCGCCAGATCTCCGGCGGTGCTGCCGTCGGCACCCGTTTCCAGGTTCAGGCGGTTCTGCAGCTGCTGCAGGGCAACGGTGAGCTTATCGGTGATATCGCGCAGCTCGCCGATGATGGAAATGAGGGAGTCAATGTCCCGCATTCCCGTCTCATTGAACTGGTCCACCACATGCTGCAGGCCATCGCGCACCTCGATCAGCGCCTGCTGGATCTCCGGCTCGTTGACCACGGCGATCAGCTGGTTCACGCTGTCCAGCAGGGCCTGCGCCTTATCCCGGACGGTGGTCACAGCGGCACCCACCTCGGTGCCCATCTGAGCCATCACGGTATCGGAGACCATGTCGCCGTAGTTTTTCAGCTGTTTTTCGTACTCCTTGCGGCCGGCTTCGATCTGGGCCTGGGCGGCTTCCAACTGCTCATGGGCCGCCGCCAGCTGGACGTCGATGGTCTCCAGCAGCTTCTCGTTGATGACGTCGATCTTGGACTGGCTCAGCTGCACCTGCACCATCTTCTCGATGAGGCCGTTGGCCGAGATGCTGGACACGCCGCCCCTGCGCTCCACATAGGGCACCAGCGTGCCGCTGACGAAATCGGAGAGGTCGTAGACATCACTGCCCTCGCGGCTGATGGCAACCGTCATAAAGGCATTCATGTTCATGCTATATTCAATGATAGAAGGGGTCAGGCAGCTGCTTGGCAGGCTGGACACCGTCTGGTCCACCTTGTTGGACACCTTGACCATGGTGCTGTTCATATCGGTGCCCTCGGAGAACTTCATCAGCAGCAGGCTGTAGTTTTCCGCCGAGGTGGCGGTGATGGTGTCCACACCCGCCACGGTACCCAGGGCGTTTTCCATCACGTCGGAGACTTCACTCTCCACACGCTCCGGGCTGGCACCGGGGTAAACCGTGACCACCATCAGGTACGGCGTGCTGATGTCCGGCAGCAGGTTGGTCTGCATGTGGCTGAGGGCCACGAACCCCAGCAGCAGGACCATGACAACACCAACCAGCACCGTAAACGGTTTTTTGACACTGAATTTTTCCATTTCTTCCTACCGTTTCTCTTAGGCCCCCAAAGCAGCGGGGCTTAAATTTCCTTTAGTATCCTTATTATACACGAGGGGGAGGGGGTTGCAATAGTCCCTTGGTGAATCTTTTATAAAACTTAAGATACTTTTCCGCAACTGGGGAATTCTCCGCTCAATTCCTCAATTTTTTGACCTGTTTCCAGAATTTTCATGTCGAAATCAGGTTGTATACGAACGAGCCGGGCCGATCATTGCACCCGCCGCCAAATTTTTGGGGGCCCGAACACGGTGCCCGGACGCGGCGATTTTATTTTTTTCGTGGAAATGTGGTTTTGATTATGGTATACTAACATCAGAATGGAATATCAGGCTCATTTGGAGCCCGACTCAGATACAACGAGAACAACAACCACCCCAAAGAGGAATGCTATGAAAAAAGTCATCTCTGTCCGTTTTAAGGACAACGGCAAAAGCTATTATTTTGACCCCGCCGATGCTGACATCAAGGCCGGGGATTACGTCATTGTGGAAACTGCCCGCGGCATTGAGTGCGGCGAGGTGGTGCAGGGCGTGCGGGAGATTGCCGACACGGCAGTGCCCAAGGCCCTCAAGCCCATTACCCGGATGGCCGACAGCGTGGATGTGCGCCGGATGCGCCAGAACCGCGAGGACGAGAAACGGGCCTACCGCACCTGCCAGGAGTGCATTGCACGCCACGGCCTGGAAATGAAGCTGGTGGAGGCCGAGTACACCCTTGATCGCTCCAAGATCATGTTCTACTTCACGGCGGACGGCCGTGTGGACTTCCGGGAGCTGGTCAAGGACCTGGCCGGCATCTTCCACACCCGCATTGAGCTGCGCCAGATCGGCGTGCGCGACGAGAGCAAGATGATCGGCGGCCTGGGCATCTGCGGCCAGCCGTTCTGCTGCTCCCGCTTTTTAAAGGACTTCCAGCCTGTTTCGATCAAGATGGCAAAGGAGCAGGGCCTGTCCCTGAACCCCACCAAGATCAGCGGTGCCTGCGGCCGTCTGATGTGCTGTCTGGCCTACGAGGAGAGCGCCTACGAGTACCTGAACAGCATCATGCCCATGGTGGGCAGCACCGTCCGCACCCCGGACGGCCTGGGCACCGTGCTGGAAGTCAACCCCGTTTCCGGCTACCTGCGGGTGCGCTGCGGCACCGAGGCCCTCACCCCGCGCTACTACAAGGTAGGCGTGTGTGAGTACATCAGCGGCGGCAAGCGCGCCCCCCGCCGCCCGGACCCGGACGACGATTATTCCGGTGTGCGCAACCCCGCCCCGGTGGTAGCTTCCGCCGACGCCGATGGCAGCACGGGTTGCGGAAACTGCCCCAAAAAGGGCAGATAATTCCCAGAAAAATAGTGGGAATTCACCAAGGTTAGTCTGCTAAAACTAACTATATTTCGTGATTTTCGCCAAAAAATCTCTTCAATTTCCTCCAGAAGTTAGCCTGTGCTTTTGTGCAACCCAACAAAAAAACGAGTTTTGCATTTTGCGCGGTACGGTTAGTCTTGCCTTTTTGATTTTGCTTTGCTAGAATCGTGTCAAGGATAAGATTTCCGAGGGAGCCCGCCACCCGCCGTGCAAGGGCAGGTTTCTTCATAACTGACCGCACGGGAGATAAGGAGAGTACGATTATGGCACACAAGGTTTCTGACGCATGTGTTGGCTGCGGCGCTTGCGAGGGCGCTTGCCCGGTTGGTGCAGTCACCATTGAGGGTGGTGTTGCAGTTGTGAACGCAGACGCTTGCATCGATTGCGGCGCTTGCGAGGGCGCTTGCCCCACCGGTGCTATCACTGCTGAATAATTGCAGCGATTCCTGTAAACAGACACAAAAAGCGGCGGACCTGTCCAAACGGGTCTGCCGCTTTTCTGTTTCCGCGCAATTTTCCCGGCCTGCACAATTTTGTCGGATTTTCGGCCCCGATATTTTGGCAAAGGATTTTGAGCCTGTATATGGAACATTCAACTGAGATTTTGTATAATAAAACAGAAGTCTATTGTTCGTCCGTCCACCGCTTTGGCTCGGACGCCTTATTGTTGGCCCGGTTCTGCCCGCCCAAACGCGGCCAGAAAGCAGCCGACCTGTGTTCGGGCTGCGGCATTGTCAGCCTGGAGTGGCACGACAGCGGCCACCGGGGCCCCTGCACGGCCCTGGAGCTGCAGCCGGAGGCCAGCGCCCTGCTGGCGGAAGCCGTGGCCGCGCAGGGCCCGGAGCTTGCCCACATCACCCCCGTCCGCGCGGACCTGCGCGCCTACCGGGAGGGGGAGGGCAGTTTTGACCTCTGCGCCTGCAACCCGCCCTATTTTACGGCGGGCTTCCAGAGCAGCAACGCGGCCCGGGCCACCGCCCGCCACGAGACCGACTGCACGCTGGAAGATGTCTGCGCCTGCGGGTTCCGCCTGCTGAAAGACGGCGGGCGGCTGGCGCTCTGCCACCGGCCCGAGCGGCTGGCCGAGGTACTGGCCGTGCTGCGGGCCCACCGGCTGGAGCCCAAGCGGCTGGCGTTTGTGAAAAACAGAGCCGAAAGCGCCCCCTGGCTGTTTCTGGTGGAGGCGCAGAAGAACCGGAAAACGGGCTTGAAGATCGAGCCGGACATTCTCATTGCAGCCGGTGCTGCAATGTACGGAAAACACTGAGGAGGGCTGTTATGGCCGGAACATTATACATCGTGGCAACTCCCATCGGCAACCTGGAGGACATGCCGCCCCGGGTGGCGGCAACGTTCGGCGCGGCGGATTTCATTGCCGCCGAGGACACCCGCGTGACCATGAAGCTGCTCAACTTTCTGGGCCTGAAAAAACCCATGGTCAGCTACTATGAGCACGCCCTCCAGAAAGGCGAGGGCATCCTCCGCCGCATCGAGGCGGGGGAGAACTGCGCCCTCTGCTCGGACGCCGGAATGCCCTGCGTCTCCGACCCGGGCGAGGTCATCGTGCGGGACGCGCTGGCCCGGGGCATCAAAGTAGTGCCCGTGCCCGCCGCCTCGGCCTGCGTCACGGCACTGGCCGTCTCGGGGCAGGACACCTCCCGCTGGGTGTTTGAGGGCTTTCTGCCCGTGAACCGGAAGCAGAAAAAGGAGCGTCTGGCCGAGCTGCTGGGCGAGAAGCGGACCGTCATCTTTTACGAGGCACCCCACAAACTGCGCACCACGCTGGACGACCTGACCGCCGCCTTTGGCGAGGACCGGAGCATCACCCTCTGCCGGGAGCTGACCAAGCTCCATGAAGAGATCTGGAAGACCACCCTGGGCGAGGCCGTGGCCCACTACGCCGCCAACGAGCCCCGGGGCGAGTATGTGCTGGTGATGGCCGGCGCTCCCGCCGCGGAGCCCACCGAGCTGACGCTGGACGAAGCCGCCCAGCGGGCGCTGGAGCTCACCCGGCAGGGCTTTGGCCCCTCGGCAGCCGCCAAGGCCGCCGCCCAGGGCACGCCCTACTCCAAGAGCGAGATCTATAAACAACTGCTGGTGTTGCAGCAGAATTAAACCTCTCCGTCATTGCTGACGCAATGCCACCTCCCCTGGCAGGGGAGGACTTGGCAGTCGATGGAAGCTTTCTCTATTTGCCAAAGGCTCCCCTGTCAGGAAAGACTCCCCCGGCCGGGGGAGGTGGCACGAAAGTGCCGAAAGGGGAGTGGCTGTCGAGCGAATGTGAGACTGAGAGGTTTAAGACGTATTAAAATATTGAGGAGGCCCCTTTCGTGACAAAACTTTTGATCCTGAGCGACAGCCATGGCGGCAGCGACGCCATCGCGCGCATCCTGAAAGCAGAACGGGAAAACATCGACGCCCTGATCTTTCTGGGCGACGGCCTGCGCGATTTAGAACTTGCACTGACCAAATACCCCCGCCTGCGGACCTATGCCGTGGCCGGAAACTGTGATTTTGGTGCGCTGGAGCCCTACGACGGGCTGGCCGCTTTCGATCAGGTCATCGTTTTCTATACGCACGGGCACATGTACGGCGTAAAATACGATCTGGATACGCTGGCGGACGCCGCCGCCGCCCGCGGGGCACAAGTGGCGCTGTTTGGCCACACTCACATCCCGCTGGCCGAGACCCGGGGCAGGGTGTTCCTGTTCAACCCGGGCTCCTGCGGCCGCTGCTACACCGGGGCCGACACCTATGGCATCCTGACACTGGCCGACGGCAAGGTCGTGGGCCATGAGCACAAAGAGGTACCCAAAGCATGAGCATCAATAAGGTGCGCTATCTGCCCGAATGCGGCAGCACCAACGCCTATGTAAAAGAGCATTTTGAAGAGTTTGGCCCCGTGGGGGCCGTGTACACCACCAACCAGACCGCCGGGCGGGGCCGCCTGGGCCGCACCTGGGTCAACGCCGAGGGCAAGGCCCTGTACTACACCGTGGCCATCCGGGAGCCGCTGGCCCAGCCTGCCACCCTGCCGCTGCTGGCTAGCCTGGCCGTGCGGCGGCAGCTGTCCCTGCGCTACGGCGTGGAGTGCCAGATCAAATGGCCCAACGACCTGCTGCTCAACGGCAAAAAGATCGTGGGCATCCTCTGCGAGGGCGTCAGCTACGGCTACCAGCAGCAGGGCCGGGGCATCCTGTGCGGCATTGGCATCAACCTGGCCCAGCCCCAGAGCTATTTTGACGCCGCCGACCTGCCCCACGGCACCTCGCTGGCGCTGCAGGGGGCCAACGTAGACCTCACCACCGACCCCGAATGGCTGGCCGAGGCCCTGACGGATTTCGGCTTTGACCGCCCCATGTACGTCTTCGCGCGGGATGGCTTCGCGCCGTTCCGGGAGGAGTACAAAAAGGCCTGTGTCAACATCGGCCGCCGGGTGACCTTTGACCTGCCCGGCGGCGGCGAGGGCAGCGGCGAAGCCGTGGATATCGACGAAGAGGGCCGCCTTGTTGTCCGCACCGACTCCGGCGAGGAGCATGTCTTCACCGGCGAAGTCTCGGTACACGGCATTTACGGCGCGGTATAAACCTGTATAAAACCCAAAATCCCCCTCCGGCGCTTGCGGTACACCGGAGGGGGATTTTGTTTGGGGTATTGCTTTGGTGTGAGGAGGAATCATGTGCAAGGGAACGGTTGCGGCCCCGCGCCCTTGTGAGGATAGTATACCCGATTTCCGCACAAAAGTCATTACTTTCTTGTGAAAAATGTGTTAATTACCGAACGAAAATTTTTCGCTTTGTTTTCACACAAAAGTTTCTACCACAAGAAACCCCGCAGGTAGATGCTGTTCCACCTGCGGGGTTGTTGGTTATTTTCTTTTACTGAGCATTGGCCATCCGAATAATCACATCGTAGGTATCTTCCACTTTCTTAACAGCGATCCCAACATGTGTGCGCCCGTCTGGTCATTTTGACCAGAACTGACGCGGTTTTTCAGGTTCGCTCTTTTTGCGCCTCGGCGTGCGCCTTGCCCTCTTCCACATAGCTTGCGGCGTTGGCGCGGTTGTGCTCCAGCTGCTCCGGGGTGATCTTCTTGATGACCCGGGCGGGGATGCCCACGGCCACGGAATCGTCCGGGATGACCATGCCCTCCGGCACCAGCGCCCCGGCCCCGATGATGCACCGCTTGCCCACCACGCTGTGGTTGAGCAGGGTGGCGTGCATCCCGATGAGGCTGTCATCGCCCACGGTGCAGCCGTGCACCAGCGCGCAGTGGCCCACGGTGACGTTCCTGCCCAGCAGCACTTTCCCGCCCGCGTCGCAGTGGAGGACGGCATTGTCCTGGATGTTGGTGTTCTCGCCAATCGTCAGGGTGCCGCTGTCGCCCCGGAGCACAGCCCCGTACCAGACGGTCGTGCCCGGCTTGAGGAGCACGTCGCCCTGCACGGTGGCGTTGTCCGCCACAAAGGCCGCCCCCTCGTCCCGGGGGCTTTTTCCACCAAAGGATAGGATCATTGTGAAAAACCACCTTTCTCTTTTTCTTCATTTATGGTATTCTTTTATCAGTTACAATTCAAGAGGAAGCTGAAAACTTCCGGAGGAGTTTTTTCCCATGCACAAGCATTCCCTTTTTTGCCGGGCGGCGGCGCTGGTGCTCACCCTTGCCCTGACCGCGGCGCTGGCCCTGCCCGGCTTTGCCGCCGCCTACGCCATGCCCATCCAGACGGCCTATGACGCGGAGGCGGTCTATCTGTTTGACGCCAGCACGGGGGAGGCCCTTGTAGAGCAGAACCCGGATCAGGTGCGGCCCATTGCCAGCCTGACCAAGATGATGACCGCCCTGCTGGTACTGGAAAGCGGGGCCGACCTGAACGAGAGCATCCCCATCCCGGACAGCCTGACACCGGAGTTCCAAGCCATCCGGGCCAACCGGGGCCACACCATCGGCCTGCAGGCCGGGGAGAGCGTCCGCCGCCTCGACATGCTCTACGCCATGCTGGTGCCCAGCGCCAACGACGCGGCCAGCGTGCTGGCCAGCGACGCCGCCGGGGGAGACCTGGCCGCCTTTGCAGCCCGGATGAACGCCCGGGCCAGCCAGCTGGGCTGTACCAACACCCACTTTACCTGCCCCCACGGCCTGTACGATCACAACAACTACTCTACCGCCCGGGATATGGCAAAGATCGCGCTGGCCTGCCACGCCAACGGTGCTTACATGCAGGTAGCCAACACGGTGAGCTACACCCTGCCGGCCACCAATATCCACCCGGCCCGGAACATCTCCTCCACCAACCAGCTGCTCAAGCCGGGCAGCGCGTACTACCGCGGCTACGCGCAGGGGATGAAGACCGGCTTCACCACCCAGGCGGGCCGCTGCTTTGTCACCTTTGCCAGCCAGAACGGCCGGACTTACGGCCTTGTCATCTTAGGCTCCAACAGCCAGAATATCTTCCGGGAAGCCGCCGAGCTGTTCGACTGGGCATTCTCAAACCCCGACCTGCAGCCCAAGGCGGCGGCCCCCGAAACCAAAAAGCACTCGCTCTTCTCGTTCTGGCAGAACCTGCTGGGATGATCTGATTCTTTGGGAGGATATGCTCATGCAAACCACATCACTGTTCCGCCGGGCCGCCGCGCTGGCCCTGACCCTTGTGCTGGCCGTCTCGGCCTCACTGGCGGGCTTTGCCACCTACGACATGCCCATCCAGACCGTGAGCGATACCGAGTCGGTCTACCTGTTCAATCTGGACACGGGCAAGCCCATCCTGGACCAGAACGCCGGGCAGTCCCGCTACATTGCCAGCCTGACCAAAATGATGACGGCCCTGCTCTTTTTGGAGAGCGGCAAGGACCTGAACGAGGAGATCACCATTCCCACCAGCCTGACGCAGGAGTTCAAGGACATCCAGAACGCCAACGGCAGCACCATGAACCTCCGCATCGGGGAGACGGTACGCCGCATTGACCTGCTGTACGGCCTGCTGGTGGCCAGCGCCAACGACGCGGCCAGCGTCATCGCCAGCGATGTCTCCGGCGGCAACCTGCCCGCCTTTGTCTCCATGATGAACCAGAAAGCCCAGGAGCTGGGCTGCACCGGCACCAGCTTTACCTGCGTGCACGGCCTGTATGATTACGGCAATGTCTCTACCGCCGAAGACCTGGCCAAGATCGCTTCCGCCTGCTACGCCAACGAGACCTATATGCAGGTGGCCAACACCCAGAGCTACACCCTGCCCGCCACCAACCTGCACCAGAACGAGCGGGCCATTACCTCCACCAACCTCATGCTCAACCCGGAGTACGCCTATTACCGCGATTACATCCGTGGCATGAAGACCGGCTTCACCACGCTGGCGGGCCGCTGCTTTGTCACCTTTGCGGAAAAAGACGGCCACACCTATGGCCTCGTCGTCCTGGGCTCTGACCTCGATAACATCTACCGCGAGTGCGCGGAGATCCTTGATTGGGCTTTTGCCAGCTTCTCAGACCGCCAGCTGACCGACACCCAAACGGTGCTGACCACGGTACCCCTGACCAAGTGCCGCAGTGAGGAAGCCGTGGAGCTCTACGCCGCCGAGCCTGTCAGCGGCTACGGCCATGCGGACGATCCGATCACTTATTCGTTCGAGGTGCCGGAAAGCGTCTCCGCCACCGTGAAAGACAACGCCGTCATCGGCAGTGCCACCGTCTATCTGGACGGCTACGAGATCGGCACCGTGGACCTCGTGACCCATCAGGAATATATCTCGGACTTTCGCACCGACCTCAAAGCCACGCTGGAGCTTCTGGCGGCCCTCATCCTCATCTTAGCCGTCCTCAGCTTCGCCACCATGGTCATGGGTGGAGGCTCGCTGAACCTCAGCCGCCGCCGCAAGACCCGCAGAAGATAATTTCTTTGATACAGCAAAAGCTGCCGCAGAAAAACGCGGCAGCTTTTTTGATTTTTCAGAGCGTCCGGAACTTTGCGGCCAGCACCGACAGCGTGATCTTGGGGTTCACCTGCGTGGACAGATGCCAGATGGCCGTATCCGCCCATCCAAGGGCCTTACGAGCCGTTTCGCCCTGCACCGGGGAATGTTTGCTGCCCTGCACGCCGGCGGCCGCGGCGGCCCGGAAATCGGCCAACAGGGCGGTGGCACCAGCCTTGTCTTTTTCGTATCCCGCCAGCAGCACGGCGGCGGCATAGCTGTCCCGGGCCTGTGCGGCCTTTGCCAGGGTCAGCGCCTGCTCCACCAGGGCCCGGCGGTCTTCGTCCCGGGCCGCCGCAAGCACTGTGCCAATGTGGCCGTCAAACAGCTCGCTGTAGAGGGCGGCGTCCTTTTTCTCCACGCCCCGTGCGGTGCAGTAGCGGGCACAGACCTCCGGGGAGACCGGGGCCACCGCAAAGCTGATGCAGCGGCTCCGGATGGTGGGCAGCACGCCTGCCAGCGAATCTGCCGTCATGATAAAAAGCACGCCCTCGGGCGGCTCCTCCATCACCTTGAGCAGGGCGTTGGCCGACTCCTCATTCATCCGCTCCACATGGTAGAGCAGGACGGCACGGCCCTCCGCCGAGAGGCTGGTGTTGAAGATCTCGGTCCGCATGGCCTTGACCTGGCTGACGAGATACCGCCCGCCGGAGCCCATGCCCGTAATGGAAATGGCCTCCCGGACGATGCCCGTCTCCACCCGGCCGCTGTCACGGTCGCCGGGCTTGCCCACGGCGCGGCAGCACTCGCCCCGCAGCAGGGCTTCGGCAGGCGCTCCGCCCGCGGGGTAGAGGTAATCGGCCGCCACGCAGCGGGCCGCAAAGCCCGCGCCCAGCCCCTCTTCGCCCACCAGCAGGAGGCTGTGGGTCATCCGGCGGCTGTCCAGCATCATGCGGACGCTCTTTTTCAGCTCCGCATTGCCCTCGATCCGGTCGATCATCATCGTCTGTTTTTCCTCTTCCACTGCTCCCGGCGGATCCATGCCCGGACACTGCGGGCAGCCTGCGGGCCAAAGAACGCCGCAAAGCCCACCATGCAGAGCAGATAATTCAGCTTGCCCAGCGGGGCAGCCGTCAGGAAGCTGAACACCCAGAGCGCCGCCGCGAACAGGCCAAAATACTTCACCCGCACCGGGATGACGAAAAAGAGCAGCACCTGCACCTCCGGGTAGAGCATGGCAAAGGCCAGCAGGAGAGAGAGGGAGAGACAGTAGGTGTCTGCCCAACCCGTGCACAGGCAGGCCAGCACCGCCCCCAGCATCCCCAGCAGGAGATAGAGGTTAAAGCGGAAATCGCCCCACTCTTTTTCCAGTGCCGTGCCGATGAACCAGGTGAAGTAGATGCCCAAAACCACGCTCAGCGGCCCGCCGCCCGAGAACGGCACAAACATAAACGTGATGACCCGCCAGATCTGGCCCGCCAGCAGAGCGCCACGGTCCAGATTGAGGTAGAACGAAATATACTGGTTGACAAACAGCTCCACTGCATAGACCAGGATCTGACCTCCGATCAGAATGGAGATCAGGTTGGGGATGCAATAGCGGCCAAATTTCCGCTCCAGCTTGGTGATCCAGTTCATAGGCAAACGCCTCCGTGTTTTAAATTTTGCGGCCCGTTTTCTGAGGGCCTTTCTGCACACCATTGTATCATGTTTGCCCACGCCATTCAAGAAAATCCCTGCGAGAGTTTGCGGCAGAGAACGGCCCCGCCGCCCGTTTCTTTCCCACGTTTTATCCCCACTGGAATCATCTTTTAACTTTTTCCACTGGGTTTTCCACTGGATTTGTGAAAAAGAAGCGGGGTTTCCCACAGTGTTTTCCACTTTTTCCACCGAGTTTTCCACCGTTTTGGAAGTGTTCCGTTATACCTGTTGTATTCTTCCAGGCGGATGCTGGAAGCTTTTGGGGAGAAATGGAGGGATTTTTTCTTTTTTCCAAAAGAAAGTCGAGGTCAAAAATTTATTTTTCGAGGCTTTCCGCACCGAGGTGTTTTCAGCCTCTCCAATCTGGACTTTTTGAGGCGGCAGTTTTCCACATGGAAGAGAAGCAGAAACGCCATGTTGAAAAGAGAGGGAAAACTCCGGTTTTACCAAAAAAAGAAGCTTCGATGAAACCCACCGAAGCTTCTTTTTGAGAATCACATCATATTCTTGAACACCAGCTGTGCGATCTGGAAATACAGGATCAAACTGCACGCATCCACGATGGTGGTGATGAACGGCGTTGCCATAATGGCCGGGTCAGCACCCAGCTTCTTGGCGGCCAGCGGCAGCATACCGCCCACCAGCTTTGCCAGGATGACGCTGAAGAACAGCGACACGCTGACCACAACGGCATAGCCAAGGACATTCTCGTACTGCCCGGCGTACAGGAACGTGTACATCAGGTAGATGCGCAGGCCGTTCACGAGGCCCAGCACGGCGCCCACAATGGCGGAAACACGCATCTCCTTGCCCAGCACACGGAGGAAATCGCTGGGCTCCACTTCGCCCAGCGCCAGTCCGCGAACCATCAGGGTGCTGATCTGGTTGCCGCAGTTGCCGGCGGTGTCCATCAGCATGGGCATGAACGAGACCAGCAGAGGCAGGCTGACGAATGCTTCCTCATAATGGGTGGTGACCATGCCGGTAAAGGTTGCCGAAAGCATCAAAATCAGCAGCCAGGGGATACGCTGCTTGGCGTGGGTCCAGACGCTGGTGCCAAAATAAGTCGTGGCATCGTCGTCCGGCAGAATAGCCGCCATCTTCTGCATATCCTCGGTGGACTCGTCGGTCAGGACATCAATTGCGTCGTCGATGGTGATGATACCCACGAACATCCCCTCGTTGTCCACAACGGGCATGGCGGTAAAGTCGTAGCGCTGCATCTCACGGGCCACATACTCCTGGTCATCCGTGACTTTCACCGTGACCACGTTGTCGTCCATGATCTCGGTCACCGGGGTTTTGGGTTCTGCCAGCAGCAGGCTGCGGGCAGACACAACGCCCAGCAGACGGTTCCGCTCGACGACATAGCAGGTGTAAACTGTCTCGGCGCTCTCGCCCTGGGTGCGGATGGCTCCAAAGGCGTCGTTCACGGTCATATCCTTGCGCAGGCGGACATATTCCGGCGTCATCAGGCTGCCGGCGGAGCTCTCGGGGTAGTTCAGCAGCTTGTTCAGGCTCTCACGGGTCTGCTTGGAAGATTTCTCCAGCACCCGCTTGACCACGCCGGCCGGCATATCTTCCAGCAGGTCCGCGGCATCGTCCAGGCTCATCTCCTCAATGGCGCTGACCAGTTCCACATCCGAGAACGCGTTGACCAGATCGTCACGGGCCTCATCGGACATATAGGCGAACGCCTCGGTCGCCACCTCTTTTTTCAGCAGGCGGAACACCACCAGACGGTTGTTCTCATCCAGCTCTTCCAGCAGTTCTGCCAGGTCGGCGGGCTGCTCTTCCTCCGTCACTTCGCGCAGCTTGACGTACTGCTTTTTCACCAGCAGCTTGAGCAGGCGGCTCTTGGTCAGCATCTCGGGGTCAGCCTTGACCTCCTCGTCGTTGGCCTCCTCTTTTTCCGCCTCCCGGATGTCCTGCTTGAGGTCTTCGGTGGCCTCTTCGTTCAGGTCTTCGGCCAGCTTCTGGCGCACCTCCGCAGGGATATCCGCGGGCAGCTCCTGCACCGGGAGGGATGCTTCCCCCTCCGGAACCGCTTTTTTCTTTTCTTCCATGTTTGCTCCTCCTCTCGTGTTCCAAGGCTGGGGAGGATGCAGCAAACCGCATCACAAAAGCGCCGCTCTGGTGCACTGCCGCGCGTAAAAACACGGATCATGCGCACAAAGCCGCGCCCTTTTGCTCCGGAAGCTTCCGCTTACACGGGGTTCCGGCCCAAAAAGGCGAACGCAGCTGTTTTTGTTATCCGATCTGCCGCATCGTTCCATCGTCTTCGACTATGATCCGGGTCCATTGTTCTGCGTTCACCTCCTGGGGCTGCTAAAAAACTTAACTTACAGATTTATTATAGCGCCGTAAAAAAGCAGGGTCAACCCTAAAAGCGCCGAATTATAAAACGGAAATCCTGTACCAAAAAGCAAAACGCCCTTTCCAGCGCTTGCGGTACACTGGAAAAGGCGTTCTGTTTTTGGATATTGCCTTGGTGAGGAGGAATCATGTACAAGGAATCCGGTTGCGGCCCCGGTTCCTTATGACAGCAGTATAGCAGGTTTCACATTTGATTTCATGAAGAAGCTATGAAAAAACTGTAAAAAGCGTCTTGCACACTATTTTTCACATTTTTATCGCATTCGCGCACAAAAATACGCCCCATTCACTGTTGCCAGTGGATGGGGCGCTAAAAACGCAATTGTTTTTACTGCGGCAAGATGCCTGTTTTCACAGGTCTTATGCAGCAGGCGGAACAAGGTATCTGCAAGCAGACCTTATGCTCCTGACACACGCGGGGTGTGCTTTCAAGGACCCTCGCGGGCGCTTTGG
>QWCE01004416.1_pt1 | contig 26068 bp, 23 predicted proteins | sample 1972531 | NCBI WGS metagenome assembly QWCE01 (sample SAMN09866716, study PRJNA288562) | Human gut metagenome isolate term4_stool, whole genome shotgun sequencing... | reverse complement strand
GTTTCTCTTAAGAATTTTTAAGAACTTTTCGCATTTTGCTTGGTTTATTCTTTGTTTTTTTGCTTACACTATTTAATTTTCATTTTCCTTCGCTGTTTTGTGACAGCTTATTTAGTATATAATAAAATCGAACTCTTGTCAAGGACATTTTTCAAATTTTTTAAAGTTTTTTGAAGTTTAAAGGGAAGATCAATGTCTTCGACAAGGTCGACTTTGTTAGTATACAATTTTCTATCATTCTTGTCAACAAGTTTTTTTAATTTTTTTAAATTTATTTAAATTTATTTGTTTTCTCTTTTTAGTCTTAGGTTGAATCCTTGTGATTCTAACACATCTGCTACATTTCTCTTTACTTCTATCTCTGGTTTAAGCCTTGCTACTACTTGTTCACTGAAGGTGTCGCTTCTCTTTCCGTTTTCTCTTAGGTCGTAGTAGTTTGTCATTTCTTCGTCGTATTCTTTTATCGCTTCTTTATATGATGGAAGTATTTTATATTCGTTTTCAAAGAATTTAAGTTCCATTGGCATTCTTGGTTTTAGTTGTGGCTTTTCTTTTGGATATCCAAATCCTATTCCTAGTACTGGAAATACTAATTTAGGAAGTTTTAGAACTTCTACTAGTTTTGCCATGTTATTTAGAATTGATCCGAAGTATACTGCGCCCATGCCCATCGATTCTATTGCTACTGTAAGGTTTTGTATCGCCAATGTGGCGTCGGTAAATCCTTGGAAGAATTTGTCCATATCCCCTGAGGTCGTTGGTTCAAATCCATTTTCTCTTGCTATTCTATCGTTTCTAAGTGTATCTACTACGAAGATCCATAACTCTGGTACGTCTAGCAAGTATTTCTGTGTGGAGATTTCATAGATCTTTTCTCTTAAGCCTTTGTCTGTCACCCTTATAATAGAAGAGTTTTGCATTCCTGTGCTTGATGCTGTTCTATTTACTACTTCTAATAGTGTGTCTATGGTTTCTTTTTCCACTGGTCTTTCTTCAAACTGTCTTATGGTTCTATGGTTTAGTTGTGTCTTTATAGTTTCGTTCATTTTTCTCCTCTTTTCTATTTCAGATTTCTATTTCGTTTTTCTAATATATAATAGAAAGAATTATCGCCGTCAATATTCCGCATAGACATGTGGCAAGGGACGCCATCGCTCCTGCTACTTCTGAATGTTCCATTGCTTTGTTGGTTCCAAATACGTGGCTTCCCGTTCCTAGCGCTAGTCCCATGGCTTCGTCTGTCTGTATCTTAAGTGCCTTTTGTATGAACTCCTTGGTTACTACTCCTGTTGTTCCTGCTACTATTATGGATGCTATTGTAAGTGGAACCAGCCCTCCTATTTGAAGTGATACTTCTGCTCCTATGGCTGTGGTGGTCTGTTTTGGAAGTAGGCTAAGAAGTGTTTCTTCGGTTAGTCCAAATAGTTTTGATAGTCCATAGACTGATCCAAGTCCGACGCAAGTTCCTACTATTATAGATATCAAAATTTCAAATTTATATTTTTTTAGTAAATCCCTCTTCCTATATAGTGGTAGTCCAAGTGCCACAGTTGCTGGCGCAATAAAGAATGTGAGAATGGATCCTCCTGCGTTGTACTGTTCATAAGGAATTTTTAGTACATAGTTTATGAGCATTATTGCTATCGCCGAAATGAGCAGCGGATTAAGAAGTGGATTTTTTACATTCTTAAGCGCCCTCGATACTAAAAAGAATATACAGATCGTTATTGTAAATCCAAATATTTCTGTGCTTATAAAGTTCATTTCTTCCTCCTTATGAGCGTGTCTGCCACTTTAGCTGTGACTAAGTTTATAAGGAAGGTTGATACTATACAGGTGACCAATATCCCTACTATTTCTGTCTTTATCTGTGGATATATCTCTTTCACTTTTACCATTCCTGGTATAAATGCTATTATCATGTTGGCTAGGAGAAATTCCGCCGCTTTTTCTATCTTTTTTTCTTTTATTATATTTGTCATAAGTAATAGAACCATGAGTACTAGCCCTATTACCGGTGCCGGCAGTGGTACGCCCAGGACTTTGTTTAAAAAATCTCCCGCGAGAAGCACCGCCATTATTATTGCAAATCCTTCTATCATGCTTCGCTCCTTTTAAAGTTATAGTATGCACTTAGAATTATGATTGCCATTCCCGTCATACTTACTAAATCCGTTTTTTCGCTAAATAAAAAGTATCCTATTAATATGGAAAATATTATTTGAGAAAAATTGTAGACGGATACTTCTGATGCTTTGCTCGTTTTGTATGCCATTGTTAAGAATAGTTGTCCAAATCCAGCTGAGACTCCTATCATCAAAAGATTTATTAGTTCTTTTCCCTGTGGAACTATAAAGTTTCCTATTAAAAATGGTATGCATGCCAAGGTTGAAAATATTCCAAAGTAGAGGATTATTATCTCTCCTCTCACCTTTTTGCCGACGGAAGATAGCATTACCATTGCAAGTCCTGCTGATACTGCTCCTACAACTGCCACAAGTGATGGGACAAGCGATCCGTCAAACCTTGGCTTTACTACCATAAACATTCCTATTATAGAGAGAAATATTGCGATGATTGAATGACTTCCCAGTTTCTCTCCAAGTATTAAGGCTGCAAATATCATTACGAAAAACGGGCTTAGTTTGCCTATTGCAGATGCGTCCGCTATGTTTAGGTATTTAACCGCGTAGAAATTGCACACCATTCCTATAAATCCAAAGAGTGATCTGAAGAAGATTTCTTTTTTCCCGTCTTCGACCTTCATCTCATGGACTCTTCTTTCTTTTACTACTAATAAAAACATAAGTATTGATATTACAAGGTTTCTAAATAACACCTGTTCAAATGTGGGAAGATGTTCTGTGTACCTTATAAATACTGCCATTAAAGCAAAGAAGAATGAAGATAGTATCATGTAGATAGGACCTAGATTCTTCTTTTTATTTAAATTATTCAACTATACTCCTTAAAAATTCTACTACTGTGTCTATCTCTTCCTTTGTGTTGAAGGTTGAAAGACTAAATCTCACCATGCCTTGATCAACTGTTCCTGCCCTCTTGTGCACAAGTGGTGCGCAATGGCTGCCTGGTCTTGAGCATACTTCTAATTGTTCAAATAAAACTCTTGAAACTTCCCCAGATGGATTATCCCCTATATTAAATGAAAGTGTTGGAAGATGGTTCTTTCCGAAATCTCCATAGATCTTTATGCCTTTTATGGTCTTCATGGATTCGTAGAGATAATCTTTCAATTCACTTAGTATCTCGTAGGTGTCCTTACTCATTACATAGTCGATGCCTGCTCCAAGCGCAGCGATTCCTCCACTGTTTATGGTTCCGTATTCAAATACATCTGGAAATACGCTTGGCGTTTCTCTCTCGAAGGATCTAAATCCTGATCCTCCAGAGAATACTGGATGGAAATCAAAATCTCCAAGCTTAATTATTCCACCAGTGCCTGTCGGTCCGTATAGACATTTGTGTCCTGTGAAGCAATAGATCGTATTTGTAAATTTAGATAGATCTGTCTTAACTGCTCCGGCTCCTTGTGCACCGTCGATGATTAAAATTAGTCCGTGTTTCTTTGTAAATTCGTGTACTCTTTCTAGGTCTGTTACGTTTCCTATTACGTTTGATGCGTGGGTTATAACCACTGCCTTTGTATTTTCTTGTAGAAGTTTTTCTAGCATTTCAAGTTTCAAGTTGAAATTTTCATCTACATCTATAAATGAAAGTCCCATGCCCTGATCTTCCAATTGGTATAGTGGACGAAGGACGGAATTGTGTTCTAAAAGCGTTGTAATAACGTGGTCTTCCTTGGTTAGAAGAGATTTCAAAACAAGGTTTAAGCTAGTGGTTATATTGTAGGTAAATGCAACGTCCATTGGACTAACATTAAAAAGTTTAGCAACCTTTTGTCTGGTGCCGTAGACTTTGTCCATTGAAAATTCGCTTGCTGTATAAGATCCACGAGATGGATTGCCCATCTTGTTGAAATCGTCAACGATTTCTTTTAGCACTGACTCTGGTTTTACAAGAGTTGTAGCACCGTTATCAAAATAAATCATAATATCTCCTTTCTAAATAATAATTAATAATCTTAACTATATTTTAGCAGATTTAAAAGATTATTAAAAACTATATAAAAATAGGAAGGCACCGTCGCCCTCCTATAACTACTCTATTACTTCAATTGTAGGCGGTTTAAAAGCACAGCCCTTATCTATTGAGTAGATGGCTTTGTAGATTCCATCTATCTTCAAATCATTTTCTTTTATGATTTCATTAATCTTTTCAAGATTTTCAAATGGGCTCTTAAGCATCAAGCCACATCCCGCTTTGATCGCACCGAAAACTGGCACAAGCCTTGCATCGATGTCGTGAGATTGTACTTCGATCTTGCAAGCTTCTGCAAAACTGGTACTGTCAAAAGTGTAAAGTACGTATTCCAAATTAAGGTTTCACCACCTTGTACTTGCCCATAAGTTCAACGATCTTGTACATATTTGTAATAGATCCAACTTGAACTTTTTCTTTTAAACCGTAGTGTTCTAGGCAAAGTCCACAAGAGAAGATTTCAGTGCCACGAGATTCAATAAACTTAAGGTCCTTTATAGAATTTTCCCACAAAGTAGGAATATGAACTCCACCATTGTAGAAAACAATTACCTTAGGAGCTACTTCTTGTTCAGAAAGAGCGTAGATAAAACCTTCTAGAAGTTTCTTAGAAAAATCTTCGTCTCCACCACCCATCATTTCAGAAGAAATAACTACCATGTATTCGTCGCTGTAATGAAGACCTTCTTCCTTTTTAACTTCGATGGACGCATCCTTTGTAAACACAACAGTATAGCTTTCTTTTGAATGTTCTGTCATTTCAGTTTTGTAGCCCATTTCGTGAGCCATCTTCGCAAGGTTTTCAGTAGCAATAAAATTGTCTACCTTAACTTCAAATTCTTCTGGACTTTCTTCAGAAATTAATTTCTTAGAAAGAATAACTGGTCTTGGACATGCAAGACCCATAGCATCAATAGTTTTCATTATTTCACCTCTATAATATTGTTATCAGTAATAACTCCTACTCTCTTTAAAAATACCCCTCTATCTCTAAATTCACGCATAACCTCTTGTGAATCAGAAGGATTAAGAGTAAACATAAGTCCGCCGGAAGTTTGAGGATCGAAAAGAACCTCTTCGTATCTAAAATCATCGAAGTCGAACTTAACATCATCTTTAAGAGAATTTCTATTTCTTTGACCACCAGCAGTAAATAGGAAGTCTCCAGCAGCCTTAAGAGCACCGCTAATCATAGGCACTTGATCCTTGTAGATAAGAGCGCCTTTGCCTTCAACCATTTCTTTTAAATGGCCTAAGAATCCAAAACCTGTCACATCAGTAACAGAAGTAGGATTAAACTTCCTTAAAATATCTGCAGCATACTTATTTAAAGTAACCATGGACTCTTTAGCTTCATCGTAGCAAGATTTTTCAACTTCCCCTTGAAGATATCCACCACAGATTAGAGAAACTCCAAGTTTCTTAGTGATAAATATTTCGTCGCCAACATTAGAACCAGTGTTCTTCCAAATCTTATCAGGATGAACAACACCGGTTACACTCATGCCGTACTTAATTCTCTTGTCGTGGATGCTGTGGCCACCGATTAGAGAACCTTCCGCTTCCTTCACCTTTCTAGCTCCACCTTGTAGGATCTCTTGAAGAATAGAAGAATCTTCCTCTTCAGGAAAACAAACGATGTTAAGAGCAGAGATAACTTCTCCACCCATAGCATAGATGTCAGAAAGAGCATTGGCAGCAGCGATTTCGCCAAAAGTACTTGGCTCTTCAACCATTGCAGGGAAGAAGTCCAAAGTATTTATGATGGCAATGTCGTCTGTAAGTTTAATGACAGCACCGTCGTCCTTGCCTTCAAAACCTACAATAATTTCCGGTCTCTTATATATATCTAAAGATCTTAAAATTTCATCGAGGTTTTCTGCACCGATCTTCGCATTACAACCTCCACATACTTCTAGTTTCAATAAAATCACATCCTTTCTTTTATTTTACCACAGAGAAAAATAAAAAACTGAAATTTTAAAAAATTCTTAAAAAGTTTTTTGAAATTTTTTATAAAGGTTGAAGAATGTAAATAATAGGAATAAATCCCTAAATATAAATGTTACTAAATTCTAAAAAATAAAAATAGAGTCGGATAAAATAAACGAAAGAAATTACCAAATTGAAAATAGATTTCAAATTCTTGCAAATGTGATATAATTTTATTGTAAGTGATAAAACTTATTAAAAATATAATTCGAGGTGATTTAGATGAATTTAATAGGATTTAAAGTAGAAGATTTTAAATCTCCAGTACTAGTAGGAAGCCATTTTGAAGAATTGACCGCCAAAGATTTAGAAGGCAAATGGTCAGTTTTCTTCTTCTATCCAGGAGACTTCACATTCGTATGTCCAACAGAACTAGAAGATCTTCAAAATAATTATAGAAATTTCAAAGACGCAGGCTGCGAAGTATACGCAGTGTCAACAGACTCAGAGTTCGTCCACAAAGCATGGAAGGATCATTCAGACAGAGTATCAAAAGTTGAATACCCAATGGTATCAGACAGAAACTTTGAATTATCAAAGATGTTTGGAGTTTTAATTCCAGAAGAAGGACAAGCCCTAAGAGGAAGTTTCGTAGTAAGCCCAGAATGTGAAATCGTAGCATATGAAATCCATTCACCAGGCATAGGAAGATCAGCAAAAGAACTGATAAGAAAAGTAAAAGCAGCACAGTTCGTCCACGATCACGGTGACCAAGTGTGCCCAGCAAACTGGGAAGAAGGTGACGAAACCCTAAGTCCAGGAATCGATCTAGTAGGAAAACTATAAAAAATAAAATTATCGGTGTTTCGGCACCGATTTTTTATTTTTTGATGCTATTTGGATAGAATGAAAATTTTTATGTCTCGCGTTAATCGTTAAAATAAAACTTATAAATATCTTTTATATAACCAAACCCAATACTTTCTTCTTTAATTTTTTTTACGAGGGCTAGACTTCGAGGCGTGAAGTCTTTAAATCTTGAAAATATATAACACTTATCGAGCGACAATGTGTCCAACTGGTCATCCTGAGCGAGGAAATTTATTTCCGAGTCGAAGGATCTTTACCTAGTAAAGTCAAGTACATATGATTTCACTTGCAAGTACTAGGTTAAATACAGCTTATACCCGTTCGAAGCCCTAGCCGAAATCTTTGATTTCGTAGCAGGTCTCGTGCAAAGAGTTCCAAAGAAGCCGAATAAAGTGAAGGCTGATTTGTAGAACTCGACTGCCTACTCACTTCGTTCGCTCAGGGTGACTGCAGTTGGTAAGTCTACTCTTATAAAATGGAAGCAGGTTGCCTTCGCTACAAAGTCTACATATAAGAAGTTTTCACTCCTAATGTCTGAAAAAATATGTATTTGCAAAACAAGTAAAACAAAAAAGCCCAAAAGATTCCTCCTTTGAGCTTAATTCCTCTTAAATTAAAGCATTTCTACAAATGCTTCAAGTCTTGTATTTAACTGTCCAACGTCGTTATTTGAATAGTCTGTTTCAACGGCTACATATGGCACTCCCAATGAATTTACAAAAGTCTTGATTCCGTGAGATTCTGATTGGAAAGGAGTGCAGGTTTGAAGATGCATATCCACCACACCGTCGACTTTAAATTCTTTAATAAGCCTTCCTAGAAGTTCCTTTCTATTGTCGTTAGGGCTTATACAAGCGCAACCGATATTTAGATACTTTTCAGCCATAGCTTGGATAATATCATCTGCATCTTCATCTACATTTCTGTCGAGAGCCTTGGCACCACCACAGTTTTCATAGCAAACAACAATAGCATCTTTTTGTTCCACAGCTTCGATTATTTTTTCCGTAGCGGCTCCAATAGGACATCCAGTGATAAGCACCCTCTTCTTGCCGGTGATTTTCTTTGAATTTTTAACCACGTCTTCCTTTAGATTTTTCATAATCGCTGGCACATCTTCCTTATAAAGGTAGTAGTTTGCTCCGTTTAAAGCATGCCAAAGTTCAAGCCCTGTAATAGGAAGTTCGTCAGCTTTCATAATTTCATAGAAGTTCTTAACAGAAGATCTGTATTCATTCATGATCTTTACAGCGTGGCGAAGATCTTCATCGCTTATCTTCTTTTCGAATTTGTCTTCAATCTTTTCCTTCATCTTTATGATTTCAGCCTTCCAAAGAGCAATGGCTTCTTTTGAAATCATGTTTGGAAGCTGCATAACATTAACATCCTTGTATTCCTTTAAATATTCAAACATCTTCTTCTTGCCGTCGCAGGTGGTTTCCCCAACCACTAGATCAGAATAGTAAAAGTATGGACACTTGTCTGTAATTGCAAAGCCGAATGAACTTTTGATCAAAGGACAAAGGTTCGTTGGTAGTATCTTTTCCGCTTCACCTATAGTTTCTCCTGAAGTTGAGCATAGAGATACAGGCACAGCTCCAGCAGCTATCGGAAGCTCTTGTGGAAAAAATGTGCAGTATGCACCGACTATAGGCACACCATTTTCCTTTAGTTTTACAAGTTCACCTTGTGCCGCACCTTTGATACATTCGAATTCTTCCAAAGTCTCTGGTAGTCTTTCCAAGTTTTCCATTATCATTTTTAATACCTCATAATAAATTTATTTAACCTTAACACTATTTTTTAAATTGTTAACCATCTTACCTATTATAGCATAACATTATTTAATAAATAAATCTCCCAACTATTTATGCCAATTGATTGGGAGATTTTTTTATTAAAACAAATTTTCTACAATGAAAGTTCCATAGTTTTTGGAAAACAGCTCTTATTTAAGTGGTCGCATTCTCCACAATCATACATAATGTCTTTAACATCAATATCTGATTCGACAAATCCTACCTTCTCATAAAAATCAGGCTCTTTAGCATTGAGGTAAACTTTTTTTGCACCCCATTCTCTAAGTTCATCTACCATACTATCCATTAGATATCTTCCAACTCCTCTGCCTTGGTAAGGCTTAGAAATTGCAAATGTTTTAATTTGATAAATATCTTTGTTTCTAATTATTGAAGATGCTCCAACTACTTCATTAGATTTCTTGTCAAATAATTCAAAGCACATAAGAAGTCCCTTTGGATCAGGTTCATCAAGTTCTACATCTAATCCTGCTTCTTTGAAAAGAGGTAAAAGCTTTTTATAGTTCAAGGATTTTCTGATGAAAAATTCATTGAAAGATGAAGTTTGACTAATCCTAGCTAAGAACTTTTTAGTTTTTTCGCTCTTAGCATTTTTAAATATTTGATTTGGAGTTCCTTCTTCTTCTATTATTCCTTCACTCATAAATACAATCTTATCGGACACTTCTTTGGCAAATTCCATTTCATGTGTAACGATAATCATAGTATAGTGTTCGTTTGCAAGGCTTCTTATTACTTCGAGCACTTCTTGTTTCCAAGATGGGTCAAGTGATGAGGTTGGTTCATCAAAAAGAAGCACTTCTGGACTTGATGCAATTGATCTTGCAATGGAAACTCTTTGTTGTTCTCCACCAGATAGGGTAATTGGATAGCTGTCTACTTTATGAGCCATTCCTACTTTTTTTAAAAACTTTAGTGCTATTTCTTCAGCTTCTTTTTTACTATATCTCTTGGTTGAAATTAATGGCAGTGTTACATTTTGCATTACTGTTTTATTCAAAAATAGATTATAGTTTTGAAAAATCATTGCTGATTTAAGTCTTAATTTTTCTATATCTTGTTTAGTTGCTTTTTCTGCATCGAGAGTAACATCGCCGATTGTTATGGTTCCAGAATCTGGTTTTTCAAGATAGTCAAGGCATCTTAAAAATGTAGATTTTCCTGTTCCAGATGTTCCAATTATAGATACAACTTCTCCTTTATTTACAGTTAAATTAAGTCCCTTTAAAATTCGATTATTTCCAAAACTTTTGCTTAGATTTTCAATTTTTATCATTTTAACCTACCTAACATTCCATACCATATTTTTCTTTTCTATTATCTTTTGTGCTCTTTCCATTAGGAATACTATTAACCAATACATAAGCATTAATGTTATATATGCTGAAAAATAATTAAATGTTACTGCAGCTCTTAAATTTGCAACTGCTGTCATTTCCATGACTCCTATGGTAAATGCAACTGATGTTCCCTTTAAAATATCTACAAGATTGTTAAATAGTGAAGGTATTGCTACCATAGCTGCTTGAGGAAGTATTACCTTAAACATGGTTTGCATGCTAGACATACCATGGGCATATGCAGCTTCTCTTTGACCTTTTGGAACTGATAAAATAGCTCCTCTAACTACTTCCTTCATATATGCTGCAGCATTAAGCGTAAGTCCAACTATACATATATATAAAGCAGGTATACTTCTCAATGCAGGAACAAATGTAGGTATCCCAAAGTACAACAAAAATAATTGTGGAATTAAAGGTGTTCCCCTAAAAAAGGAAACATATAGCTCAAGAATTTGATTTAAAACCGGGATTTTATAATAGTCAACAACAGCTATTAAAACAGCTATTATAAGTGCTAATACAAAAGAAATGATAGTCATCCCCAATGTTAAAGGGATGACTTTTAATATCGCACTAAATACTTCTATACTAAATTCCATGATACTTTCCCATTATTTATGATCTGGTGTAGTGATATCCATACCAAACCATTTTTCAGAAAGTTCTTTTAATGTGCCATCTTCTTTCATTTCTTTGATGGCATTGCTTGCTAATGCTGCAAGTTCTTTGCCTTTTTCAGTTTTTGCAAATGGATATGCGTTTGTTTCAAGTATATCTGTTACTCCCAAAATCTTTAGATTGTCCATTTCCTTAACAGTAATCATTGAAGAAGTTTCAGCTCTTGGCCATAAGTCACATCTTCCTAATGCTACGTCTTTTACAGACATACCACTATAGTACATAGGCTTTAATTCTATTCCATATTTTTTATTTAATGAGTCTACAATAACTTCATCACTTGAATTTGTTTCGCAAGAAATAGTCAATCAGTCATTGAAATTTGTTCTCCAACTGTATCTAGACGACCGTCTTCAAGCATTGGCCACATTCCGTCCCAATCCATAACTTTGTAGTCAATTTTATATCCTGTACGCTTGCCAATTTCTTGCCAAACTTCATAATCATATCCTGTAAGTTTGCCATCTTTATCAGTTTGAATCCAGCCTGGTGTTGTAGCTTCACATCCAACTCTTATTACCTTTTCTTCGCCGTTACTAGCTCCAGCTTTATCAGCTCCAGCATTGTCTTTGCTGCAACCAGAAATACCTGCAACAAGTGCCATCATAGCCAATGACATACATACATTTCTTAAAAACTTATTTTTCATAAATTTCCTCCTGTTTTTTATTTTTTCTTATGTAAATTTTAAAGATATATAAGAAAACTATAATTAAATTATAGCACAAGATTCATAAGAAAAATATAATAAAATAATATTTTTATACTCTAGTCATGTAAAATATTGATTTATAGCCATACTTGTCGAGAAAATAATCTTATTTTTGTAAAAGATATTTTGTATACTGACGTCTATATCCTCAAAAAAATAAAAGCCCAAGGGATTCCCTTGAGCTTAAAATTTTTCTTTTTATTTTATTTTTCTATCGCTTTTACAAATTCTTTTTCCAGACTTCCCTTCATCGGTACTTGCATCTCTTCTAGCACTTCGTCCAAGTTTTTGAACATTTCTTTGAAGTCGTAAAAATCTATATTGTTGCCCATATGTCCGATTCTAAAGGCTGTGTGGAGGATTTCTGCCATTCCTCCTGAGATTATGATGCCTCTTTCTCTCATTTTTTCAAGCAGTTTAAGTGCATCATATCCTTCTGGTAGTAGGACTGTGGTTACTGTGTTTGCGTAGTGGTCTTTTGCATATAGCTCAAGGCCTGCGTTTTCTACTGCTGTTCTCGTTGCTTCTGCATATTTTCTGTGTAGGGCTACCGTATCTCTTGATAGTACTTTATCCACTGCTACATCCATTGCATGGACCAAGTTTTCGTTCATGGTGTAAGGAAATGCGAAGGCTGCGTCTTTGTAATCGTAGAAGTTCTTGAAGTTTAAGTAGTAGGATGCTACTTTTTTCTTTGCGATTTCGTCTTTTGCCCTTTCTGATAGAGTGATTGTCGTTAGTCCTGTCGGTGCTGATAGCACTTTTTGTGACCCTCCGATTAGCACGTCTAGTTTGTACTCGTCAAAGTCTATTTCTTCTCCTCCGATTCCACTTACTGAGTCGACGATGGAGAGTATGTTATAACTATTTAAGAGTTTGCCTATCTTTTCGATGTCGTTTGTGATTCCAAATGGTGTTTCGCAATGGACAAATGTGGCTGCTTTGAAGTCGCTATCTTTTTCTAGGTATTTTCTTAGTTCTTCTACGTCGATTCCTCTTCTGTAGTCAAATTTTAATTCTACTGGTGTTGCTCCTACGTCTTCTACGTATTCCGAAAATCCCTTGCCAAAGTAGCCGTTGTGAAGTACTAGGACTCTATCGCCCTTATCTACTATGTTTATTACTGCTGCTTCTAGCCCCATGATTGCTTCTCCTAGCATCAAAAATGATGTGGCGTCTGTTTTAAGTATCTTGGAGATCTTCTTTTCTACGTTTCTGTGAAACTCTGTGTAACTTGGGTCGAGGTCCGGATTTGTGTGAATCTTGCCCATTTCTGCCATTACTTCTTTGGATATGGATGTTGGTCCTGCTGATAGTATTTTCAATTTTTCCTCCTATTCACTGTATTCCTCAAATAGTCTATCGAATTTATTTGCTGAGGAGCCTTGGATCTTGTACCAGACTCCATCTATTGAAACAAAGGAGTTCTTCCTAAGTATTTCAATCTTTGTGTTGTCTTTGAAATATATATTTAGCACGTTTATATTTCCTGTATCTGATGCGTCTTTTGTAGATGGTTTGCCCTTTATGGATTCCACTGCTGATGACATCTTCCTTATGATTCTTGGGGTTGATGTCTTGTTTAGCGTGTCTTCTTTAAATTTTATAAATTCCATGTAGGATATGTCGTTGGTCTTTATCTTTATCAGACGATTGGCATTAGAAATGGATCTTGCTGTAAAAAATAGCACAAGCATTATAAAAACTACGAAGACAAACCTTCTTTTCCTCTTGGTCTTAAGACGTCTAAGTTCTCTGTTTGTCATATCTTTAGCACTCCCGTTAAAAATACAAATCCTCTTCCTGTTATCTTTATCTTTCCACTTTCTTCTATATATTCTGCTGTGGCACTTCCTATCTTTCCAAAGCTTGTACCTTGGATGGATTCTATTTCGTCTTTTGCAAGTCCTAGATCTCTTAGATATTTTAAGGATGCTAGGGCTGATGTGCCTGATGCTGGCTCTTCTTCTATTCCCAGTCCCGGTGAGAATGTACGGGAATATACGGTTTTGTAATCCTCTGTCGTTAGGGCTAAGATTGATAGGGCTTCTTCTCTTCCCGTTAATTCTTTCGCCAATCCATAGTCTAGTTCTATTTTAGAAAGTGTTTTTCTATCCTTTATCGGCACGACTATGTCGCAAATTCCAGATGTAAGCTTCTTGATCGGTAGATTTTTACTTTCTAAGTCGATTTCTTCTTTTGATATTCCAAGGATTTTCGCCATTTCATCCTTGGTTACAGAAGTTTCTAGATCTTCTGCTTCTAGTAGCATGCTCACGCCAAGCACATCGCCATCTTTGTAGTCGATTTCTACTGGGATTTTCCCAAGACGAGAGTGTTGAATGATGTCCACTTTTCCTCTTTCTATTGGGGTTATATATTCTTCTTTTGCCAATGCATAAAATGTGGCAATGGTTGCATGCCCACATAGGTTTATCTCTCCATCCTGGGTGAAAAACCTAGTGGAATACCTGTTTACATCCATCTGTTTTATAAACACCGTCTCGTGTTGCTTTAGATCTTTGGCGATGGATTCCATCTCTTCATCTGTAAGCCCGACAGAATCTATGACAACTCCAGTTGCGTTGCCGTTAAAGGAGCTAGTCGTAAAGGCATTTACAATATAGGTTATCAGTTCCTTAGTCAATCGAGATCCCCTCCCATTATAATAGAAGCTATTCTTTCAAGATCTTCATCTGAATAGTATTCGATCTCTAGTTTTTTCACTGCCCCTGTGCCTTTTACGTCGATCTTCGTACCTAGGTGAGAGCTGATTTTGTCGAGAAGGGCGTCGAGATACTTGTCCCTTACCACTTCTTTTCTTCTTCTAGGTCTCTTTCTTCTAGTATTACTAACGCTTATGCTTTCATTTTTGATTCTGTTCGCTTCTCTTAATATATCTTCATCGTTTTCAAGAGAAAGAAGAATTTGACCATGGGAATGTGTTAGCTCTCCAGCTTCTATCATATCTTGAACCTCTTCTGGAAGCTTTAAAAGTCTAATTCTATTTCCAATAAATTGTCTGCTCTTGCCGAGGATATCTCCCACTTCATCTTGAAACATGCCGTAGTTTTCAATGAGATTTCTATAAGCCCTCGCCTCTTCAATCGGATTTAGGTCCTCTCTTTGAACGTTTTCGATGATGGAAATCTTGTCTGCTTCAAAATCTGTGACATCGACTACGATACAAGGAACTTCCTTTAAACCAGCCATAATAGAAGCACGAAGCCTTCTTTCGCCGGCGATTAAAAAGTACCTATTGCCCATAGGACGAACCATTAAAGGTTGCAAAACTCCCAATTCTTCAATACTTCGAGCAAGCTCGCGAAGTATATCTTCGTCAAAGTACTTACGAGGTTGGTCCGGGTTTGCGGTGATAAGATCCACATCAATATTTCTAAGACCATAATCATCAGGATTATTATTCATATCATTATTAAGAGGATCCTCTTCCTTAATCGACTCAACCTTTTCAGTGATGATTGTATTTCCCTCAATACGAGAACTAATCTTCACATCAGAGGAATCCTTATTCTCAGTGATATTTTTTTCATTCTCATTGGCGTTTAAAACCTCATCAATATCAGCTGCATCATCATTTATAAATTCAGAAACAATCTCTTCCTGTTGTTCCTTACTCAAAAAGTTTGAAAACCCACGACCGAGTCCACGATTCTTATAACTCATTTCTTAAGCACCTCTCTTGCAAATTTCTTATATGAAAATGCCCCAGCGCTAAGTCTATCATATCTAAAAACATCCATTCCGTATCCAGGAGACTCAGCAAGGCGCACATTTCTAGGGATAGTCGTTTCAAACACAAGTTCCTTAAAAAAGCCACGCACCTCTTCAACAACCTGTTTAGAAAGCTTATTCCTGCCATCGTACATGGTGAGAAGAACCCCAAGAATATTAAGATCAGGATTGAAATTCGTCTTAATAAAATCGATGGATTCTATTAGCTGACTTACACCTTCAAGGGCGTAGTATTCAGTCTGCACAGGAATAATGATACTATCAGAAGCGATAAGTGTCATAATAGATAAAACACTTAAGCTTGGAGGACTGTCGATTAAAATATAATCGTAGTCGCCTTTAAGCTTCTCTACCTGATCCTTTAGTTTGTAGTGCCACTCAGTATTTGCAAGCTCTAGGTCGATTCCAGAAAGCTCTTGATTAGAAGGAATGATATCTACATTTTTAGAATCAGTAGATTTAATAACATCTAAATCTCCATTAATTAGTAGGTCATAAATAATTTTATCTTGTTCTTTATTTAAACCAATGCCAGAAGTGGCGTTGCCTTGTGGGTCCATGTCGATTATCAAAACCTTTTGTTTAAGACGACCGAGACCAGCAGCAAGGTTGATCACAGTAGTGGTCTTACCCACTCCACCCTTTTGGTTGAAAATTGAAATAACTTTTGCCATAATTCACCTCGAACATATGTTCTTTTATCGTAGAATTTTATTATCTTTCTATTACTATTATAGATTAAAATAGGAATCATTTAAAGATAAATAACATAATAATTAAAAAATAAAAATAATGCTTTACGTAAAGCATTAAAAATAAGATTTAAAAAAATAGTGATATAAAATCAATTGGTGGTAATTTTAAAATTAAAAAAATATGGTCAAAAAAACAGGGAGGATTAAAATAAGGGTAAATAGTGATAGAAAATAAAGTAGGATAAGTTATGCTATACGTATAGCATCTATATTAATGTTTATGAAGACGGTCATCCTGAGCGGGCAAAGCGAGTCGAACAGGTATAAGCTTTGTGAGGTCAAGTATCGATGATTTATGTTACATGCTATACGTATAGCATTTAGTTTTATTTTTCGTTCACGCTCTACATAGAGCGTTTTTTTATTTACCCCACCATTGTTAGATCCCTCGACTTCGCTCGGGATGACCGAAGGGAGGTTCACGCTATACGTATAGCATCTTTTTTTATTTATGAAGACAGTCACCCTGAGCGAACGAAGTGAGTCGAATGGGTATAGCCTTGGTGAGGTCAAGTATCAGTGATTTATGCTTCATGCTATACGTATAGCATTAAAGTTTATTTAATTTGCCTCACTATTGTTAGAGCCCTAGACTTCGCTCGGGATGACAGGAGGGAGGTTCACGCTATACGTATAGCATCTTTTTTTATTTATGTAGACAGTCACCCTGAGTGAACGAAGTGAGTCGAATGGGTATAGCCTTGGTGAGGTCAAGTATCAGTGATTTATGCTTCATGCTATACGTATAGCATTTCTTTTTTATTTATTCTTACAAAGTTCAGTTGGGAGGACTTTCTCTGCTGAGGTTATACCCATTCGACTTCAGAGCCTTCGGCTCTTCCGCTCAGAGTGACCAGAGAAAGGGCCATGCTATACGTATAGCATCTAAATTTTTTTGTTCACGCTATACGTATAGCATGAAAGTTTATTTAATTTGTCTCACTATTGTTAGATCCCTCGACTTCGCTCGGGATGACCAGAGGGAGGTTCACGCTATACGTATAGCATTAAAAAAAGACTTCCTTTTGGAAGTCTTCTTCTTTTACTTTTAAATTTTTACAGCGGTTTTGATTTTGGTTTGCCGCCGGCTCTTGGATACTTCTTCGGAGTCGGTTTTACTTTCTCAACCACGATTATTGAATGAAGGATTCCGTCTGGCAGGGTAATCTCTTTTACTTCTTTGATTTCTCCTCCCAAGATTTTGATTGCGTTTTCTGCTTCTTTTAGCTCTCCTTTATATTCAGAGCCCTTCATGGCGATCATCACTCCACCAGGCTTTACATAGGGCATGGTGTATTCTGCAAGGGTAGACATATTCGCTACAGCCCTTGATACTGACACATCGAAGGCGTCTCGGAACTCTTTTTTTCTCGCAAACTCTTCCGCTCTACCGTGGTAAGTCGTGACGTTTCCGATTTCTGTTTCTTCAACGACCTTATTGAGAAACTTTATCCTTTTGTTCAGTGAGTCAAGAAGTGTGACTTCAAGCTCTGGATTTTGTATAGCCATTGGTATTCCTGGAAATCCTGCGCCTGTTCCTACGTCTATGACAGATTTTTTCCCGTCAAGCTCGCCGGTCTTGAAGATGGTTAGTGAGTCCAAGAAATGTTTTATGTTCACATCATCTTCTTCTGTGATGGCTGTAAGATTCATAAAACTATTCCACTCGAGGAGGAGCTCTCTATATTTCTCCAACTTGTTATTTTTTTCACTATCTATTTCTATATCAAATTCTCTTAATAGCTCTTCTAGTTTAGTCATTTTGTTCACGTCTTTTTCTTTCTAAATATATTAGAAGCACGTTTATATCTGCAGGGGAGACTCCTGTGATTCTCGCTGCTTGGCCGATGCTTTCCGGACGGATCTTCATTAGTTTTTCCCTCGCTTCGTTTCTAAGTCCTTGCACTTCTTCGTAGTTTAGATCTTTTTCCAAGTATCTCTTTTCAAGTTTTTTAAATTGGCCTATTTGGATGTTTTGCTTCTTTATATATCCGCTGTACTTGATTTCGATTTCTACTTGTTCTATGATGTCGCGCCTTAATTCTGGTCTTTCTGGGTCAAATTCCTTCACTGCTTCATATCCAAGTTCTGGTCTACGGATAAGTTCTTCAAGTGTCTGAGTATTCTTTATTGGTGTAGTTCCAAGTCTTTCTAGGATTTCATTGTTTTCTGTCGTCGGATTTATCTTTATTTCTTTTATTCTCTTTAATTCTTTTTCTATATTTTCTTTTCTATATAGGTATCTTTCGTATTTTTCTTTCGTCACAAGTCCTATGTCGTAGCCCATTTGGGTGAGTCTTAGGTCGGCGTTGTCCTGTCTTAGTGTAAGTCTATATTCTGCCCTTGCTGTCATCATCCTATACGGTTCTCTTGTGCCCTTGGTAACAAGATCGTCTATTAAGACTCCTATATATGCGTCGGATCTTTCGAGAATTAAAGGTTCTTTTTCTTCGACTTTTCTCGCTGCGTTTATGCCTGCGATTAATCCTTGGGCTGCTGCTTCTTCGTAGCCTGATGATCCATTTATCTGTCCTGCAAAGAATAGTCCCGAGATATCCATGTGTTCTAGTGATCTATCAATTACTGTTGAGTCTATTGCGTCGTATTCGATTGCATATGCTGGCCTCATGATCTTTGCATGTTCAAGGCCGATGATATTTTTGTAGATATCTATTTGCACTTCTTCTGGTAGGGAACTGGACACTCCTTGAATGTACATTTCTTCTGTGCTAAGTCCTTCTGGTTCTATAAATACTTGGTGGGAGGTTCTGTCTTTAAACCTCATTACCTTGTCTTCGATGGAAGGACAGTACCTAGGTCCTGTGCCTTCGATGTCTCCAAGATACATTGCAGACCTCATTATGTTTTCTCTTATGATGTCGTGACATTTTTCTGTGGTGTAGGTAAGGTAGCAATTTACTTGGTCCTTGGACATGTCCTTGTCTATATTGTCAAAGGAGAATGGAACTACTCTTTCGTCTCCAGGTTGGACTTCCATTGTGGAAAAATCTATTGTTGAACGGAGCATCCTCGCTGGAGTTCCCGTCTTCATCCTTATTAGTTCAAGCCCCATATTCTTTAAGTTTTCAGATAGATCTAGGGATGGTTTCATTCCATCTGGTCCAGAGCTGTAATTTACCTCTCCCATAAAGATTCTGCCACGAAGGTATGTGCCTGTTGCTACTACTACAGCTTTTCCTTTGTAGATGGCGCCGGTCTTTGTTAAGACTCCTTCGACTCTTGAATCCTTTAGAAGAATATCCACTACTTCTGACTGTCTAAGGTCCAAGTTTTCAGTCTTCTCGATTACTTTTTTCATTTCATCGTGGTACCTTCTCTTGTCTGCTTGGGCTCTTAGCGAATGAACTGCCGGGCCTTTTGAAAGGTTAAGCATCCTCGATTGGATAAATGTCCTGTCTATATTTCTTGCCATTTCGCCGCCCAATGCGTCGATTTCTCTAACTAGGTGTCCTTTTCCAGTTCCACCGACGTTTGGGTTACAGCTCATGGCTACTATTGAATCTAAATTCATTGTAAGAAGAAGAGTTTTTTTACCCATCCGCGCTGCAGCTAGGGCAGATTCTGCGCCTGCATGGCCTGCACCTACTACGATGACATCGTACTCTCCTCCGATAAAATTCTTAATTTCTGTCATCTTCTATTCTATTCCTACTTTCCTATACAAAATTCAGAAAATACCTTGTCCAATATATCTTCTGTGGTGGTTTCTCCAGTTATATTTCCAAGTTCGTCTAATGCGCCTCTTAGGTCCACTTCGATGCAGTCTAAAAACTCTCTTGTTTCTAAGCCTTCTATTGCTGAATCTATGAACTTCACAGCTTCTTTGAGGGCTCTTACGTGGCGAAGATTGTTGATGTAGAATTCTTCCTTAGCCTTTAGATCTCCACTGAAGAACATATCCTTTATCTTGTTTTCAATGTCTAAGATGGTTCCTTTCTTTATGGACACATTCATATAATCTCTATTTCCAAAGAAAATTTTAAGTTCATCTTCTGAGTTTTTGCTTTCAAGATCCGCCTTGTTTACAAGAACTATACTCTTCTTGCCCTCAAGAAGTTTTAAGATCTCTTCGTCATTTTCGTCAAACTTTTCGCTTCCGTCAAAGATCGCAATTACAAGGTCTGCGCCTTCTATTGATTTAACAGCACGGCTAACTCCTATGGCTTCCACCTTGTCCTCTGTCTCTCTTATTCCTGCAGTGTCTGTAATCTTTAGAAGTATTCCATCTAAATTTACATAGTCTTCTATTATATCCCTAGTTGTACCAGGAATATCTGTGACGATTGCCTTTTCGTACCTAAGCATAGCATTTAGTAGAGAAGATTTACCTACGTTTGGCTTGCCGAGGATCACTGTGTTTATCCCATCTCTTAAGAGTCTTCCTCTACTTGAGCCTTCAATAAGAGTATTTATATTTTCCTTTACCTTTTTCGCATCGTTTAAAAGGGTTTCGTATTGGTACTCTTCCACATCGTCTTCGGGGAAGTCTATATTCGCTATTATGATGCCCATCATCTTTGTGACTTCATCAGAGATTTCTGTGATTATGCCTGTCAAAGAGCCTTCAAGTTGCTTTATGCTTTGGTCAAAAGATTCGTCGGTCTTCGCCTTTATTATGTCTATTACAGCTTCTGCTTGAGATAGGTCGAGTCTTCCATTTAAGAACGCTCTCTTGGTAAACTCGCCGGCTTCTGCGATCCTCGCTCCATTGTCAAGGAGCAGGTTTAACACACGCCTAACGGAGATAATCCCACCGTGGGTGTAGATCTCCACCATATTTTCTCTCGTATATGTGTTAGGCGCCATCATCTTAACGATTAAGACCTCGTCTATGACTTTTTCGTTTTCATCTATAATATGGCCGTAGCTCATCATTCTATTTTTAATCTCAGTGAGATTTTTATTTCCTATGTGACGAAATACTTTTTCTGCTATTTCTACTGAGTCTTCACCACTCATTCTCACTATTCCAATGCCAGCTTCACCAGTGGCAGTGGATATTGCAGCTATTGTATCTTTCATATTTCACCTCAAATATATTATACATCATGGGGATAAATTTTAAAATTTTCTATCTATATATAAATTAGAAACTAATTCTATCACGATTTATAATTTTTATCAAAATAAACAATAATTTAATCCGTACGAGAAGTTTATTTATGATAAGATTATATGTAGGAATAATTAAGAAAAAGGTGAACTATGAATATTAAAAAAAGAGACGGAAGGATTGTAGACTTCGACAGAGAGAAGATATCTACAGCTATCAAAAAATCCTACATCGGTATAATGAAGCCCTTTGAGGATTCATATATAGAAAAGATCACAGACAACATAGTTAAAAAGGTGGAGGATCAATACAAAAACACCATCCCTACTGTGGAACAGATTCAAGACCTTGTAGAACTTGAACTTATAGAAGAAAAGGAGATCGACGTAGTTAAATCCTACATCACTTATAGAGCTGCCCATTCAAAGGACAGACAGATCTTCCAAGGCTTCAATGAGTTTTTAGAAGACGATGATCTCACTTCAATAATAAGGGAAGTTAGAAACGAGTATTCACAAGATCTCTATCCAATCGAATCCCTCTACCACAAATTCGGTTCTTTCTGCAAAAAGGATATGAGTAGAGAAGAATCAAGGATCATGCTTATAAGAGCTGCATCAGAACTTACTACTAAAGAAGCGCCTGATTGGGAATATATTGCTTCCAGATTTTACAGATACGATTTGGAACTTAAGATCAAAGAAAACTACAAAGGCATCGACACTTTCTACGACAAGATCAAAAATCTAACAGAGATGAACCTCTACGGAAAATACATTCTTGAAAATTATACAAAAGAAGATATCGAGAGATTGGAAAAGGAAATCGTGCCTAAGAGGGACGAACTCCTCACATACTCTTCAATAGATCTTCTTGCAAAGAGGTACCTAATTCGTAGCCACGACATGAAAGTTTTGGAACGTCCACAGGAAATGTTTATGGGAATTGCAATGCACCTTGCTCTTCCAGAAGGAGAGCATAGGGTTGAGTGGGCGACTCGTATCTACACAGTGCTTTCAAAACTTCAAGTTACAGTTGCTACACCAACTATGAATAACGCTCGTAAACCATTCTACCAACTTTCATCCTGCTTTATAGATACAGTTCCAGATACACTGGAAGGAATCTACAGAAGTATAGACAACTTCGCACAAGTTTCTAAACACGGCGGAGGAATGGGGCTATACTTCGGAAAGGTGAGAGCCTCAGGCTCAGATATCAGAGGTTTCAAAGGAGTTGCAGGGGGAGTTATAAGATGGCTAAGACTTGTAAACGACACTGCAGTTGCAGTTGACCAACTGGGAGTTAGACAAGGATCATGTGCAGTTTATCTTGACGCATGGCACAAAGACCTTCCAGAATTTTTACAAATCAGAACCAACAACGGTGACGACAGAATGAAGGCCCACGACATCTTTCCAGCAGTTTGTTACCCAGATCTATTCTTCAGACTTGCAAAGAATAATATAGACGCTGATTGGTACATGTTTGACCCACATGAAATCATGGTTAAGAAGGGATACTGCCTAGAAGATTACTACGGCGACGAATTCGAAAAGAAATACTACGAATGTGTCCACGACGCAAATATTTCAAAGAGGGTAATCTCTGTAAAAGATATGGTAAGACTTATTATAAAATCTCTTACAGAAACTGGAACTCCATTTGCATTCTTTAGAGATGCAGTAAATAGAATGAATCCGAACAAGCACAAGGGCATGATCTATTCATCAAACCTATGCACAGAAATCATGCAAAATATGAGCGCCATAGAAACAGTTTCACAAGAAGTAAAGACAGAAGATGGGGATACAGTTGTTGTAACCACTACAAAACCTGGAGATTTTGTCGTATGTAACCTAGCATCTTTAGTAATTTCAAATATAAACCTAGAAGATGATAAAGAAGTTGAATACGTAGTTTCAACAGCAGTTAGAGGACTTGACAATGTAATCGACCTAAACTACTATCCACTTCCATATGCAAAGATAACCAATAGCAAGTACAGAGCAATTGGCCTTGGAACTTCCGGATACCACCACGCACTTATAAAAGAAGGAATCGCATTTTCTGACGAAGAAGAGCATCTTGAATTTGCAGATAGAGTGTATGAAAAACTAAATTACTACGCAGTCAAAGCGTCAAACGAAATCGCAAAACAAAAGGGCGCTTATGAATACTTTGAAGGTTCCGACTGGGATAATGGAGATTATTTCAAACTAAGAGGCTACGAAGGAGAAGCTTGGGACGAACTTAGAGAAAGCATCCACAAATATGGAATGAGAAACGGATATATAATGGCAGTTGCGCCAACTGGATCCACATCCATAATAGCAGGCACCACAGCAGCAGTAGACCCAGTGATGAAGAGATTCTTCCTAGAAGAAAAGAAGGGAGCAATCATCCCAAGAGTTGCGCCAGATCTAAATACCAAGACCTTCTGGCTATATGAACAGGCCCATGAAATCGACCAATCACTAATCATAAAAGCAACAGGAGTAAGGGGACGTCACATAGATCAAGGTCAATCGGTAAACCTATATATAACCAGCGAATTTACCATGAGACAGATTTTAAACCTATATATAAAAGCCATGGAAGAAGGACTAAAATCCCTCTACTATGTGAGAAGTAAATCACTTGAAGTAGATGAATGCGAAGTTTGCCAAGCATAAGGAGGAAAAATGGAAGAACTTAAAAAAAGAGGTCTCTTCAACGAAAATGGAGATATAGACCTACAAAAGAGAACCATAATTAATGGTAACACCACAAATTTAAACGACTTTAACAATATCAAGTACAAATGGACCAGCGACTGGTACAGACAAGCCATGAACAACTTCTGGATTCCAGAAGAAATCAATCTTTCACAAGACGTGCTTGATTACAAAATTTTGGACGAAGCAGAGAAGAGAGCATTTGACAAGATACTTTCATTCTTAATTTATCTTGACAGTATCCAAACTGCACAACTTCCAAACTTACAAGCATATATAACAGCAAACGAAATAAATTTATGTCTTTCAATTCAGTCATTCCAAGAGTCAATCCACTCTCAATCCTATTCATACATTCTTGACACCATATGCTCACCGGAAGAGAGAACGGAAATACTCTACCAATATGTAAACGACAAGACCTTGCTTGAAAGAAATAAATATATCACAGACCAATACGCAGGATTTCTAAACGACAAGACCAAGGCAAATTTAATGCATGCGTTAATTGCCAACTATATATTAGAAGGAATCTACTTCTACTCAGGATTTATGTTCTTCTACAACCTTGGAAGAAATGGAAAGATGCCAGGAACAGTACAAGAAATCAGATATATAAACAGGGACGAAAACACACATCTATGGCTATTTAGAAGTATAATCCTAGATCTTAAGAAAGAACAACCAGAACTCTTCACAGAAGAAAAGGTAGAAGAGTACAGAGCACTTCTAAAATATGGAGTTGAAGAAGAGATCGCCTGGGGCAAGTATGTAATCGGCGACGACATCCAAGGACTAACCAGCAAGATGGTAGAAGACTATATTAAGTACCTAGGAAACCTAAGAGCAACAAACTTAGGATTTGAACCACTTTACGAAGGATATGACAAAGAAGTAGAATCCATGAAATGGGTAACCCAATACGCAGATATAAACCTTCTAAAGACCGACTTCTTCGAAGCAAAAGTAACAGCATACTCAAAATCAGCGATAATAGAAGACGACCATAGGAAGTCCACTTAGTTTGTTCCATAAAACCTATCAAGATGTATTTATCTACAAGAAGCATAATGATGAAAGAAAATACTAAGCCACATAAAGAATAAATCAAATTCTTTTTCACCAAATATTTTTTAATATTTTTCTTTGTCATTCCAATTGCTTCAAGGATTGATAAGTTCACCATGTTTCGTAGTATTTCAGTAGCAATAACGTTAATAAAGTTAAGCACCGATATTAAGAACAATACTATAGATAAGCTGTATCCAGCAAATTCTATTAGGTTTTTGAATTTCATTATAGATTTGATCTGAAGATCCCTTGAATCGTAGGAAAATCCTGGCTCATTTTCAAAAGATTTTAATAACTTATCAAAATTTTCCTTTTCGCTATCTTCTACATCAAATCCATAGGACATTATACTTTTATCTCCTGTGAGCTCTTTATACTCATTCGGATTCATATAAATGTATTCCAAGCCTAAAGTAGGACTTGACTCATTGTATTTATCTTCCTTAATTACCGGAAAATATCTAAGACCATTTGAAAAATTATATTCAACCTTGCCCATAACTTGGACTTCTTTGACTTTATTTTTGACATTAATCTTTATTTTATCGCCAGCTTTAAATGCAGATTTTTTATCTCCATATTCTCCTATGATAATATAATTTCCTGTTTGCCATTTTTCTTTATCAAACTCTCCATCTATAAATTTTTGTTTGTTTATTAAATAGTCATCCATACCAAATAGAATTGGAGCGACTTTATGATCTTCTATTTTTATACTTGGATAAGAGTACTCATAACCGTAGGAGTATAAAGCACCTCCATCTTTAAAACCTTTATAGTTTTCTATTTCATCAATAAACTTTTTGTCAATTCCTTCTTCACTACCTAAATACATATACCTAAAATATTTTGGGCTTGCTATATTATAGTCCGTTACGATTACATCTGATATTCCTTTCTCTAAATCTATGTTACTTGTATAAGTTAAAACACTATTTAGAATCACTGCTGATAAACTCATAGAAAGAACAATTGAAATAAATCTAAATTTATTGGAAAATACTTGTCTTCTTGACAGCTTTCCTAGAGAAATATTCTCGCTTTTATATTTCTTTTTTATCGTGGTTTCATTGTATCTGCTGGCATCTATTGGAGAAACTTTTGCTGCGAACCTAGCTGGTCTCATCACTGATAGAAATACTGTAAGCAAAGTAAAGGCTGTCGAAAATAAGATAATTAAGATTATTACCATGAGTGATAATTTTACATCCGTTAACATCT
>QWCE01002120.1_pt1 | contig 26101 bp, 23 predicted proteins | sample 1972531 | NCBI WGS metagenome assembly QWCE01 (sample SAMN09866716, study PRJNA288562) | Human gut metagenome isolate term4_stool, whole genome shotgun sequencing... | reverse complement strand
AAAAACGCTGGCAGTTCAGAAGCTGAGGCAAAGACATTCCCTGGAGAACCTTCTCTCAACCGCTCAAACTGCGCCGTGCGACCTTCTGCTATCATCGGAAACGAATGAATAGTGCAGATAAATACGAATCTGTCAAAGAAGAAATCACGGTAATATACCATGAAAATAAGGGGCGGTACGGCTACCGCCGTATCACGGCAGAGCTGAGTAACCGCAAGTTGCCCTTAAATCATAAGACTGTGCAGCGGCTCGTGAAGGAGCCGGGCTTGGTTTGCCGTGTCAGAATGAAGAAGTATTGTTCTTACAAGGGAGAAACAGGTAAAATCGCACCAAATCTGCTGAATCGGGATTTCCATGCGGACAAGCCGAATCAGAAATGGGTCACGGATGTGACGGAGTTCAGCCTGTTTGGCGAGAAACTGTATCTTCTCGATTTGCACAGCAGCGATCTGGTGAGCTACACGATCTCAGAACGTCCGGCGCTGAACATGGTAACCCCCATGCTGGGCGAGGCGTTTGAGAAAATTCCAGACGGAACAAACCTCATTCTCCATTCCGACCAAGGCTGGCAGTACCAGCACAAACAGTATCAGCGGATGCTCCGCGAGAAGGACATCCGGCAGAGCATGAGCCGCAAGGGGAATTGTCTGGACAATGCGGTAATCGAAAACTTCTTTGGCCTGCTCAAAAGTGAACTGCTGTACCTACAAGCGTTTCAGTCTATGGAACACTTCAAGCAGGAACTCCTTGATTATCTGGATTACTACAACAACCGCAGGATCAAGGCAAAACTGAAGGGCTTGCCGCCTGCAATTCACAGACGGCAAGCCCTTTTGGTAGCTTGAATAATTTTTTCCTGTTTTTTGTCTAATTTTTTTGGGCCACATCTCAACGAACCGCGGGGGCGGGACTTTTTCCGACATGTTGTCCGGCGTTTCCCCGTATCGCTCCGGCGCGCACTTGACGCATGTATTTTACCCTGTTTCGTGCGGGCACAGAGGCGCTGGATATTCGGAGGGCGGAGCAAGTGTTCGCAGCTGCGCAGCAGACGATGGAGGATATGTACCTATCCGCGAAGAACATCAAAATGTAAAACGTGTCAATGGGGAATTCTGGCTGACGGCATTTGCGGCAGAGAGAGTTCCCCGTTGGCAACTTTTAGCGTATTTGGACAATCCATGCAAAGAAAAGCCAACCCCGCGGCCTTAAAAAAGGTGACGGGGTTGGCTTTTTTACGGCATTTCGTCCGGTGTATACCCAAGTCGGAGGGAGATCTCCCGCGCGGTACGCTTCAGCTCAGGGAGGAGCACGGTTTCGATGCGCCGGTCGGTGACGCGCTCAATGTTGTCAAACGCGCTGATCGCCCCGGCCACGTTGCCGGAATAGTCGTAGATCGGTACGGCGATGCACCGGTGGCCGATCTCACATTCCTCGTCATCCACGGCGTAGCCGCGCTTGCGGATGAGTGCAAGCTCTTCAAAGAGCTTTTCCGGGGTGGTAATCGTATTCTCCGTCAGCCGTTCAAGCCCCTTTTCGGCAATAATCTCCTCAACCTTGCGGTATGAAAACGAGCTGAGCAGCACTTTGCCGGAGGCTGTCGTGTGGATGGGTGCGTTTTTCCCGATGCGGAGCATCGTTTTCATCATCCAGCGGGGATTATCCACAAAATCCAGATACAAAACGCCTCGATCCTGCTCAATGGCGAGGAGCGTTCCGGCGTTCATGACGTTGGCCGCGTGGTTCAAAAACGGCGAGGCAATGCTGCGCAGCGAAAGATTGGATTTTACCGAATCGGCCAGACGGCAGATCTTCCATGTGAGCGCGTAACAGCCGGTCACATCATCATGGTAGGCGTAGCCCTGCGCGCACAGTGTCTTGAGATAGCGCAGCAGCGTCGGCTGCGGCATATCGAGCTTGTCAGCGAGATCCGTCAGCCGGTTCGGCAACCGGTTTGCCGCCAGACATTCGATGATTCGGAACAATTTGTCTGAGGAAAGATTGCCTCCTTCTTTTCCAGCCATCACTTTCCCTCCGTTCTGTCGATTTTCTTTATTTTTATATTATACGATTTCCACAAAATTTTCAAGAGATTTTTGGAACCGTTTATCCTTTTTAAAACGCTATTTCAAAAAATGAAATTAAAGTACACGGCAAAATCCGCTATGAAAAAAACAGTGTTTCAAAAAACAGAACAATTGCACTTTAGCACAAAAAATCGCTACAGAGCGGTATGTTTTTTGGACTGGTAATTTGCCTGTACTGCTGTATAATTAACGCAAAAATTCCGGCGGTATGAATAGTTTATTCTCCGCTGAGATAGAAAAGGAGCGGGAAACGGATGGACATGTTGTTTCTCAGACCCTCCACGCAGGAGGAGGCTTTGGCGCTGCTGACACAGTATAAGCAGGATGCCATGATCGTTGCCGGCGGTACGGACGCCGTGTTGCGGCTGACACAGAAAAAGACCGCTCCTGCCGTCATCCTCTCGCTGGACGCTATTCCGGAACGGCACGAGATTGCCGCCTCTGACGATACGGTGCGTCTGGCGTCCGGCGTCACCTATAACGAGCTGCTTGCAAGCGATGTCCTCCGGTTGTACCGGGGGCTGCGCGAGGCGGTGCTGCATCTGGCGAGCCCCGCCATCCGCGCGGTGGCGACGCCGGTGGGGAATATCTGCACGGCCGCTCCTGCGGCGGATTGTACAACTATGCTCTTCGCGCTCGGCGCGAGCGCCGTTCTTGCGTCAAACCGCGGCGAGAGGCGCGTTCCGCTGGATGCGTTTTTCGTTTCGACCTACAAGACCATACGTGAGAGCGACGAGCTTGTCACGGCCATTGAGATCCCGGCGCTCCGGCCGGGAGAGGGAACAGGCTACTGCCGGCTTTCCCGGCGCAAGGCGCAGGATATCGGCAAAATTCTCATCGGTTGCCGCGTACGGCTCGACGGGGAACGTATTGCGGAAGTCTCCCTGAGCCTCGGCGCACTCAACCCCACGGTCGTCCACGCTGCGGAACTGGAGGGGCTTCTCGTCGGTAAAACACCGGAGGAGGCGCTTGCTCTTGCCGCAGTGACGTATCCCGCGGAGGCAAAACTTCGCGAGAGCTATTACAAAACCTACAAGCAGGACGCCGTCTGCCCGGCGGTCGTCCGGGCGCTTTCGATGGCGCTGGTCGATGCGAAAGGAGAGAGAGCATGAAAGTTTCATTTGTTCTCAACGGAAGAAGTGTTTCCTGCGAGGCGGAGGCCGACGAGGTGCTCGTTGACACGCTGCGCAATACCTTCTGTCTGACCGGCACAAAAAAGGCATGCGGTACGGGCGACTGCGGTGCGTGCACCGTACTGCTCGACGGCGTGGCCATTCGCTCGTGCATTTATCTCACCGCCATGGCTGAGGGACATGAGATCACAACGATCGAGGGCGTGGGCACGCTTTCCTCTCCCCATCCGGTGCAGCAGGCGTTCGTGGATGCAGGCGCGGTGCAGTGCGGCTACTGCACACCCGGCATGGTGCTCACGACGATCGCGCTGCTAAATGTTAATCCAAACCCGAGCGAGGAGGAGATCCGCGTGGCGCTTTCCGGCAATCTCTGCCGGTGCACCGGGTATGAAAAGATCGTAGAGGCCGTCCGGCTCTCGGCAAAACGCCTGCGCGGCGAAAAGAAATAAGAAAAGAGACAAAAGCAACAAATCCAAGAAGGGGGACAACAACAATGGAAGTCAAACACTATGAAGGAAACGGCCGGCTGAGCGTTGCTACGGAGTGCAACGGCATCATTCACATGACAGGCCGTACCTGCATGCCGGGCTATTACCCGGACATTCCCAGCGGCGATGACGTGAAGTCGCAGACCGCCGGCGTGCTGAAGATCATTGACAACGTGCTTGCCAAGTATGGCTCGGATAAGGAGCACATTCTGTTTGCCCAGGTGTTCCTCAAGGATGTTATCCGCGATTTTGACGATATGAACGAGGTCTGGGAGAGCTGGGTCACGCCCGGCTGTGAACCTGCCCGCGCCACGGTGCAGGCCAAGATGGCAAAGGAAGAAGCGCTTGTGGAGATCGTCGTGACCGCCGTTCGCAAGGACGCTTGACGGGAGGCGCTTCCATGCACGAATTACACTATGTCGGCCGGCGCATGCAGCGCCCCGACGCACTGGCGAAAGCGACGGGGGCGGCACAGTATACCGCTGATCTCGTCGTTCACCGGCGGGATGTGCTCCATGCCAAGGCACTCTACCCGCCCTATGGCCACGCGAAGATCCTTCGCATCGATACATCCAAAGCTGCGGCGCTGCCGGGCGTTGCGATCGTGATGACCGCAGACGATCTTCCCGGCGAGAACGGCTACGGCGGCATCATCCACGATAAGCCCGTCATTGCTAAGGACGAGGTGTTTTATGAAGGAGACCCCGTCGCTCTCGTGGCGGCGGAGAATCTCAAGACTGCCGAGAAGGCCGTGTCGCTCATCGAGGTCGAATATGAACCGCTGGAGAGCTATGACAGCCCCGCCGATATGCTGCGCGAGGACGCGCCGGTGCTCCACCGAGAGTACCCCATCCCGCGCAAGGGAAACATTTCCGACGAGGTGCTCATCCGCAAGGGCGACGTGAAAACGGCGTTCGAGGACGCGGACGTCGTTGTGGACAACTGGTATAAGACCCCGATGCTCGATCACGCCTATCTCGAACCGGACTGCGCGCTCGCCGAGCCCGACCCGGTGCAGGGCGGTATCACGATCTACAGCCCGCAGCACGCGGTCCAGCTGGCGAAAAAGGCGCTGTGCGGAGCTTTCAACATGCCGCAGAGCAAGATCCGCGTTATCAGTCAGGTCGTCGGCGGCGGCTTCGGCGGCAAGGAGGACTCCACGTTCGACGCAAGCGTCGTCGCGGGCGTGCTCGCGATCAAAACGGGGCGGCCGGTATTTTACGAGCTGACGCGCGACGAGGTATTTAAAAACACCGGTAAGCGTCATGCCGCGGCGATCCATCACCGGCTCGCAGCGGATAAGGAGGGCAACATCCTCGGCATCGAGGTCGATTCGATCATCGACAAGGGCGCGTGGAAATCCATTGATGCCATCCCGGCGCGCACGGCGCAGTATGCGGGCAGCGTTTACCGCATCGATAATGCGCTCACGCATTCGTGGTCGGTGTTCACAGACCATCCCTACGGCTGCGCGTTCCGCGGGCTCGGCTGCCCGCAGGCGACGTTCGCCGTAGAGTCGCAGATGGATGAACTGGCCGAAAAACTCGGTATCGATCCGATCGACCTGCGCATGAAAAACCTCCTGCGCCCGGGCGATACGACGATCTGGGGACAGGAAATGCTCGAGGAGCGCGGGTTCGGCGTTGCCGAATGCCTTACCCGCGTCCGCGAGGCGATTGGCTGGGACAAGCCTCTCACGCCGAGCGAAGATCCCGACGTCCGCCGCGGCAAAGGCGTGGCCTGCTATATGTACGGCACCGGTACCGGTTATATCACCGACGGCGCGCACTGCTTTGTGCAGGCGCAGCCGGACGGCTCGCTGAATATCGGTATTTCCTCCAATGAGCTCGGCCAGGGCTTCCTCATCGCCATGCGCCAGATCGCTGCGGACACGTTCGGCGTTCCGATCGAAAAGGTCTATCTCGACTTTTCCGATTCCGCCGCCTCGGTGGAAGCGGGCGCGACGGTCGCTTCAAGAACGACCGTGTTCCTCGGCAATGCCGTGATGAACGGCTGCAATGTCCTGCGCGAACGGTTTCTGCCGGTAGCGGCGCAGATGCTCGGCGCGAAGAAGGAAGACCTCGACGTGGATAACGGCTTCGTGTTCGACACGACCGACGAGGAAAAACGCGTGCCGTATGCTTCCGTGATTTCCAAGGCGTTTGCCATGCAGATCCCTCTCGCGTGTGTCGGTTCGTGGTATCCGCCGAAAGCCTATGCCGACGAAAACGGCCAGGGCGTGAAAATGCACACCTATGCCTTTGCCGCGCAGGCAGCGATCGTCTCCGTAAACGTCAAGACCGGCGAGGTAGCGGTGGACGACACGGTGCTCGCCGTGGACGTCGGTCACGCCATCAACCCGGATACGGTGGAGGGACAGATGCACGGCGGCATGGCGCAGGCCATCGGCTGGTCGCTCATGGAAGAGGAATTCATGAAAGACGGAAAAATGCGCAACCATACGTTCCACGACTATCTCATCCCCACGGCGATGGATCTGCCGAAGCTGCGCACGATCATCGTTGAGCATCCCAACTCCCTCGGGCCTTACGGCGCGAAGGGAATCGGCGAGCCGCCCATTGTCGGCGCGGCGCCCGCCATTCACAATGCCATTCGCAACGCCGTCGGCGTGAGCATTAACGAGCTGCCCATGACGCCGGTGCGTGTGTTGGACGCGCTGCGCAAAGCGCGCGCGGAGCAATAAAAAAGAGAGAAAAAATAAGGAGGAAAAATCAATGGACGGTATGTTAGCCCTGACGATCGTGTGTGTTGTTTTCGCGATCGGCGACTTCATTTCCGACAAAACGCACGCCATCATCCCCGTACTGCTCTTCGCCTCGGTCACGTTCCTGATCCTGTTCTGGACGGGCGTTGTTCCGACGACTCTGTTCACCGATGCCGGCCTTATCGCCATTTCCAATATGATGACCGGTATCTTCATCGTCAATATGGGAACGCTTCTTGACTTCAAGGAGTTCGTTTCCCAGTGGAAGACCGTGGTGCTTGGTCTCGCGATCGTTATCGTGGGCGGCATTCTGATGTTCTTCGCCTCCCGCCCGGTTCTGGGCAACAACTTCGCCGTGGCTCTCGTCGGCCCGATCACCGGCGGCTGGGTTTCCGCCGTCGTCGTCAACGACGCCATCAAGGCGCTCGGCTCTCCCGATTCCCTCAAGCTCGCCGGTGTTCTGGCCACGATCATTGTCGCGGTGCAGGGCATCATCGGCTACCCTCTCGCCGCTGCGTTCCTGCGCGGCGAGGCCAAGCGCCTCGTCAAGGGCTACAACGCCGGTACCGTGAAGTGGACGCGCACCGTCTTTGAAGGCGACGAGGCTGCGCAGACCGCCGTTGTCAAGAAAAAGCTCATTCCCCCTCTGGCCGCCAAGTACCAGACCCCGTTCGTCCTGCTCGGCAAGGCCTGCCTTGTGTCCCTGCTGTCGTTCTGGATCTCCAATCTTACCGGCGGCGCCGTGCACAGATATGTTGTCTGCCTCATCATGGGCGTCGTCGCGCAGGAGATCGGCTTCCTGGAGCACGACGTTATGAAGAAGTCCAACTGCTACGGCATCGGCCTTGTGATCTGCATGGTCTCCATCCTCGTGTTCCTGACAGCCGTTACCCCGCAGGATGTTCTGAGCCTCCTGCCCGTTGTCCTCGGCGCGTTTGTCATCGGCCTGCTCAGCATGTTCGTGATCGCCGCTGTCGTCGGCAAGATCTTCAAGTTCAGCTGGCAGATGGCCTGCGGCATCGCCTGCTCCTGCCTGTTTGGCTTCCCGGGAACGTTCGTCGTCTCCAGCGAAGTCTCCAAGCAGATCGGCACGACCGACGACGAGCGCCAGATGCTGCTCGACAACATCATGCCCAAGATGCTCGTGGCAGGCTTTGTCTGCCTGACGATCACCTCGGTGGTCATCACCGGTGTTTTCGTCAACTACCTCGTGGTATAAATAAGCATTACATTCATGACCCGCCGTTTCCCCGGCGGGTCATACAAACGAAAAGGAGTATACACCCGATATGAGTGAAACTATTCGCAAGCAGTACTGCGTCGGCGGCGTCTGGAAGGACTCCAAAACGGAGAAATGGATGCCGGTGACCGACTCGTCCACGGGCGAAGTCATCGCGGAAGTCCCCTCCTGCACGCAGGACGAGGTGCTCGAAGCGATCGACGCGGCGGACAAGGCGTTTAAGGAGTGGAGTCAGGTCTCCGTTTCCAAGCGCACGCAGATGATGTTCAAGTGGCGCAACATTCTCGTTGAACACCTGGACGAGCTGACGTATCTTTGCGCCAAGGAGCTGGGCAAAAACCTGAGCGAGGCGCGCGGCGACGTGCTCAAGGCCATCGAGCCGACGGAGCTTGCCTGCGCTACGCCGTTTGTTTCGCAGGGCTCGGCCTCACTGCAGGTCACGACCGGATTTGATACGGCCACCTACCGTATGCCGCTTGGCGTCGTGGCGGGCATCGTGCCGTTCAACTTCCCGGCGATGATCCCCTGGGGCTGGATGGTGCCGCTCGCGATCGCCACGGGCAACACGGTCGTGCTCAAGGCAGCCTCGCAGACGCCGCTCACCGCCATGCGTATCATGGAACTCTTCTATGAAGAGGGCGGCTTCCCCGCGGGCGTTGTGAACCTTGTCACGTGCTCGCGCGGCGAATCCGAGGTACTGCTGACCGACCCGCGTGTCAAGGCCGTCACGTTCGTCGGCACGACCGAGGTCGGCAAGCACATCTATTCGATTGCCGCGGCGCATGGAAAGCGCGTGCAGGCGCAGTGCGAGGCGAAAAACCACGCGCTTGTTCTCGAGGACTGCGATCTGGAGAGCACCGTAAACGCGATCATTAACTCCACCTATGGCTGCGCCGGCATGCGCTGCATGGCGCTGCCTGTCATCGTGGTGCAGGAAAGCATTGCGGACAAATTCGTTGCCCTGCTCAGGGAAAAGGCAATGGCGATGAAGGTCGGCTGCGCCTATGACCCCGAGACGAAGCTCGGCCCGGTCGTGAGCGCCAAGCACAAGAAGTCCATTTGCGACTGGATCCAGCGCGGCATCGACGACGGAGCGGAGCTCGTGCTCGACGGGCGCGATATCGTAGTGCCGGGCTATGAGAACGGCTTCTTCGTCGGCCCGACGATCCTTGACCATGTGACGCCCGATATGGCCATCGGCCAGCGCGAGATCTTTGGGCCGGTCACGCTCATCAAGCGTGTCAAGACGTTTGAAGAGGGGCTGGCCGTCATGAACGCCAACCCGTTCGCCAACGGCTCGGCCATCTTTACGCAGAGCGGCTACTATGCCCGCCAGTTTGAAATGCTCACCGACGGCGGCATGGTCGGCATCAACGTCGGCATCCCCGTGCCCTCGGCGTATTTCCCGTTCTCCGGCAACAAGGACTCGTTCTTCGGCGACCAGCATGTGCTTGGCCTGGACGGCGTACGCTTCTATACCCGCGCCAAGACCGTCACCAAGCACTGGTACGATGAACACTCCCGCAAAAAGACCGTTGACACCTGGGAAGGCACGGTCGAGAGAAACTGAACACCGCGAAAAAAGCTCCCGATGCAGCTGCATCGGGAGCTTTTTGCACTTGGCAAAGCGAGGCTTCTTTGCTGTGTCAGTTCTGATAAAAGACATCCTCCTCCGTGCGGGGCGCGAAGCGGACGAGCGCCGCGGCGTCAAGATTGCAGCGGTGCATGTCCACGGCGCTGATACGGCGGTTTTCGTAGGTCGTATAGTAGTAAATGCCGCGCTGCGCGCTGCAGCAGGAGGTATAGAGCGTGATCTCGTGCTTGCCCGGTTCTACCTCACAGCAGCCGCGTACCTGCTCCACGGCGCCGAGAATGTGGAAAAACTGGCTGACACTCTCTGTTTCCGAAGAGCCGGAAACGGCGTTCGCGCGCGTAAAGGCCGCGCGCACGAAGCGCGAGCTCGACGAGAGGTCGCCCGGCAGCCCGAGCGCGCCCATGCCGCGGCTGTAGGAGCGCAGATCGAGCGCGGGTGCGAACGTATTTTCCGGCTGCCGCGGGGAGAGCGATCGATAGTCGTTCAGCCGGAAGAGCTGCTGCGGGAACGGCGGGTTGTTCGTCAGGACCCCGGCGGGGTTATCATAGATGTGCAGGCCGTCCGCGGTGGACTCGATCGTGACGCATTCGTCCTTGTCCGCAAGCAGCCAGTGGAGCTGCGCGGCGGGAAGGGCGGCGGAAAACGGCGTGCCGGTGAGATTCGTCTTCCCGAGCAGCACGCGCGCCTCGGAAACGGAGGCGCACTGCGCGAGCACCCACGGGATGAATTCAAACTGCGCGACGTCGCCCTCGCCGCCGCGCGGCGCGGCGTATGCGGCGTTGCCGACAAAGTTCAGCCCCGCCATGCAGAGACCTTTTTCGTTCATCGCGTCGTAGTAGAGCGGATAGCCGTCGGCCACATGCGCCATGCCGAGCAGGGCGAAGTGCTCCGAAAGCTCCTTGCCGCCGCTAAAGGCGAGCGGGAAGCGCCGGGGCGTCACGACGATCTCGTCGCCGTAGGAAAACTCATAGTCAAGCGTCCGGCCAAAATAGAATCCGTCGGTTTTATATGTCGCGGCTGTGCACATGATGCAATACCTCGTTTCCTTTCGTATTGCCTCCCTTTACGCAAGGGGGCCTTGGACAAAAGACGGAGGAGATCTCCCTCTGTCTTATAGTATACCTCAATCGAGCGCTTTATAATAGGGACAGATAGCGGCATATGTCCCGTCGTCGAGATAGTTTCTTACGGCAATGGTCAAGGGGAGCGCTCCTTTTAAAAAATATCAGGCATTTTCCGCTCCGGCAGTGAGTCTGCCGAAACGCGCGAAGAACATCGCGGCGGTCGTGCACACGGCGAGCGTGTCCGCGACGGGCTCGGCGAGAAACACGGCGAAGGCGGCGTTTTCAAAAATGCCGAGCCGCGGCAGGATCAGGATGAGCGGGATGAGCAGGATCACCTTGCGCAGCAGCGCGAGGAAGATCGCCACCTTTGCCTGCCCGAGCGCAACAAAGCTCTGCTGGCACGCGATCTGGATGCCGAAAATGCCGCTCGCGGCCATGTAAATGCGCATGGCCCATGCGGTGTAGGAGGAAAGCTCCGCGTCCGGCGTGAACATTCCGGCAACGGCGCCGGGGAAGAGCATGCACACTGCCCACACGAGCATGGAGCCTGTGAGACAGCTTATGAACAGGATGCGGAACGTTTCGCGCACACGCTGTCCGTTCCCCGCACCGTAGTTGAAGCTCATAATGGGCTGCGCGCCCTGCGTGAGACCGTGCAGAAGCTGCATGCAGAGACTCATGGTGGTCGTAAGGACCGTCACCGCGCCGACGGCGGTGTCTCCGGCGAAGCGGAGGAGCGTCACATTGAAGCTCACCGCGACGAGGTTTTCCGTGATCTGCATGAGGAACGGCGAGAGCCCGAGCGCGAGACAGGGGAGAAGGAGCTTCATGTCCGGCAGAAGGTTCTTCACGCGCAGCCGCAGCGTAGATTTTTCCGAGCAGAGGAAACGCACGACCCACGCGCACGAAACGGCCTGCGAGAGGATCGTTGCGAGCGCCGCGCCGCGCACGCCCATGCCGAACACGAACATGAACAGCGGGTCGAGCACGATGTTGAGCGCCGCGCCGATCGTCACGGTGAGCATGCTCGTTGTGGAAAAGCCCTGCGCGGTGATGAAGGCGTTGAGCCCGAGCGAGAGCTGCACGAAGATCGTGCCGAGACTGTAGATCGAGATATATTCGAGCGCGTAGGGGAGCGTCGCGTCGCTCGCGCCGAAGAGGCGGAGGATTGGCACGGCGAAAAGCTGCATGATGAGCGTGAGCACGAGCGAGATCGCGCAGAGTGTGAAGGTACACGTGCCGATGATGCGCTCCGCGCCGTCCGGATCTCCCTTTCCCATGAGCATGGAAACGCGCGGCGCGCCGCCCGCGCTCACGAGCGCGGCGAACGCCGAGATGATCATGATCGCCGGCATCGTCACACCGACGCCGGTGAGCGCCGCCGCGCCGTAGACCGGGATGTGGCCGATGTAGATGCGGTCTACAATATTATATAGAACGTTCACGAGCTGCGCCGCGATCGCCGGAAGCGCCAGCTTCCAGAAGAGCTTGCCGACCGGAGCGGTGCCGAGCGCGGGATCTCTGCCTGCTTTTACGTTCATGTCAAACTTCCTTTTCTGTCAAAAGTCAAAAGCTCCCGGGACCGGGAGCCGTTGACGCTTATTCACCCGTATGATCGAGAAATGCGGGAATGTCCATGGCGCGCTCAAATACGCGCTCGCCCAGCAGCCCCACGGCGCGCCACGAGTCGCGGTAGCCGTTCTTTTTCCGGTCGGGGATGTACACGAACTCCTTCCCGGTCTTGGCCGGATCGTTTGTAAAGCAGATCTTCCGGTACGGCGCGGCGAGATACTCCGCCAGCCCGCCGTTTTTGGAAAGGCTCGTTTCGTCCGCCATGAGCAGGATCTCATATCCCTGCGCGCGGCAGGCGTTGAAGCGCTGCAGACGGCGCTCCCAGGCGGCGAGAAATTCCTCGCGGCTTTTGTAGTGCGTGCCCTCGATGACCACCTCGCCGAGTGTGAACATCGGGTAGCTCCGCTCCGGCGCGTCCATGGGGACGGGCGTCATGGCGAGATATTCGTCCAGATGCGTGCACAGCTTTTCAAACCGGTGGAACGCCATATTGACTGTGGGCATGGTAAACTGCATCCCGAGATCGTGCAGCAGCAGTCCGCCGTTGCAGTCGCTTGCAATAAGGAGAAACCGGCGGTTTTTCACTCTCCGGCGCAGCCAGAGCAGATACGGCCACCGCCGCCACGACCAAACCGTGCGCAGAATGCTTTTGAGCTTCTCTTTCATCGTATCCCCCAACGTTTTCTTACCGCTTACCATACCACAGCCGCGGCGCAAATGCAATCAGGGCGCACTTGCAAAGAGCCGTGCGGCGCGGTAAAATGAACGCGATAATACTTTTTCCGGGAGGAACGGAATATGGACCTCAGCAAACTGCAGAACGGCAGCGACGTGCGCGGCGTGGCGCTTGCGGGCGTGGAGGGCGAAGCCGTCACGCTCGATGAGGCGGCGGTACGCGCCATCGCGGGCGGCTTTGCGCGCTTTCTGCGCGCGCGGCTCGGAAAAGAAAACTTCCGCGTGAGCGTCGGGCGCGACTCGCGTCTTTCGGGCGGGGCGATCGCCGAAACGCTTTGCGAAACGCTTGCCGCCTGCGGCGCGGAAGTGACCGATCTCGGTCTCTACACTACCCCGGCGATGTTCATGACGACCGTGACGGGGGAGAGACCCTTTGACGCCGCCGTTATGATCACGGCGAGCCATCTGCCGTGGAACCGCAACGGACTCAAATTCTTCACCGCCGCGGGCGGCGCGGAGAGCGCGGACGTGCGCGAGATCCTCCGTCTCGCCGCGGAGGAGACGCCGCTCGCCCCCGGCGGGAGCGTGGCGCGGGGCGAATTTATGGAGATCTACGCCGCCATTCTGCGTGAAAAGATCATCGCCGCGGCGAATGGGAACGAAAAGCCCCTCGCGGGGAAGCGCATCGTTGTGGACGCCGGAAACGGCGCGGGCGGCTTTTTCGCCGAGCGCGTGCTCGCCCCTCTCGGCGCGGACACGGCCGGCAGCCGCTATCTTGACCCCGACGGGCGCTTCCCCAACCACGTGCCGAATCCCGAGCTGCCCGAGGCGATGGAGAGCATCCGCGCGGCGGTGCTCGAAAACCACGCCGATTTCGGCGTCATTTTCGATACCGATGTGGACCGTGCCGGAGCGGTGCTCTCGAACGGCGAAGAGCTCAACCGCAACCGCCTCATCGCGCTCATCTCCGCCATACTGCTGCGTGAGCACCCCGGCACGGCGATCGTGACCGATTCCATCACGTCCACGGGGCTTGCGGAGTTTATCGCCGCGCACGGCGGCGTGCACCGCCGCTTCCGCCGCGGCTACCGCAACGTTATCAACGAGGCGCTGCGGCTCAACGCCGCGGGGCAGGACTGCCAGCTCGCCATCGAGACCTCCGGCCACGCCGCGCTCAAGGAGAATTATTTCCTTGACGACGGCGCGTATCTCGTCACCCGCTTTCTGATGGAGATCGCCGCGGGGCGCTCGCTCGAGAGCCTGCTCGAAGGGCTTTACGAGCCGGTCGAGAGCCGTGAGTTCCGGCTGAAGATCCTTGCGGAGGACTTCCGCGCCGCGGGCACAGCGGTGCTTGATTCTCTTGCGGAGTACGCGAAGGAGCAGCCCGGCTGGAGCATCGCGCCGGACAACTGCGAGGGCGTGCGCGTAAATCTCGATAAAGCGCACGGCGACGGCTGGTTCCTCCTGCGCCTTTCGCTGCACGATCCGATCCTTCCGCTGAATATCGAAAGCGACCGGGAGCATGGCGCGCGTACGATCGCCCGCGAGCTCGCGCCGTTCCTCGCGCAGCAGACAGAGATCGACGCTTCCTCCGCGCTGGAATTTACATTGTAAAGCCGCGTAAAGGATGTTTGTGTTTCCCACGTGGACAAACTACACAAAGCGCTACAAAAATGCGCTAATGTTCTATTGCATTTTCCCGATGAAGAGGCTATAATGTAAGGCACAAATTCCCGTACAGGGGATTAAATTTAGGAGGAAGATAACCCATGAAGAAAGCACTTGCTCTCATTCTGGCTCTGGTCATGGTCCTCTCGCTGGCTGCCTGCGGCACCCAGGCCGAGACTCCGGCCACCGAGCCGACGGAAGCCCCTGCGGAAGCGCCCGCCGAGCAGCCCGCTGAGACCGAAACCCCGAAGGATTACTCCGGCTACACCATCCGCATCTACTCCAACTCCAACTCCACCGAGCGCACCACGTGGCTCGTGAACGAGGCGAAGGAAGCCGGCTTCACCATCAGCATTGACGACAACAGCGTCATCTCCGGCGACACGGCCGCCATCCAGGCTGCCAACGAGAAGAAGGACGGCGACATCCTCTTCGGTCTGAACGAGACCCGCTGGGGCCAGGTCGTGGACGGCGTCTACGAGAACCTGTCCCTCGTTGACTGGACTCCGTCCTGGGCGGAAGAAGTCGGCGAATACAAGTATGACGGCCAGGCCTACGGTCTCGTCATCCAGAACGTCCTCATGCTCTACCGTACCGACGAGCTCGGCACCAACGGCGAAGAGCTGCACTTTGCGCACTGGGCCGACGTCGTTGACAGCGGCTACACCTGGTACCGCCAGAACAAGGTCGGCGGCACGACCAACGCCAACATCAACTCCGCCATGCTCTACCCCTTCACCGATCCCGCTTCTCCCGCCGGCGGCATCTCCGTCGATGGCTGGAAGACTCTGTGGAAGTACTGCGCCGAGGGCAAGTTCGGCGGCGACGACTGGAAGTACGGCTTTGATCCTCTGAACAAGGGCGACGTTGCCGTTTCCTCGTTCTACTCCTCTTCTCTCTACGGCAAGCTGGACGCCGCGGCGGAAGGCTCCGAGCACCCCATCACCGACTGCTGGAAGCTCGTTGACATCGACGACGGCACCTACTACATCGCCGAGTACATCGGCATCCTGAACAAGGAAGGCCGCACCGAGGAAGAGACCGAAGCTGTCAAGGCGTTCGCCGAGTGGTTCGGCTCCGCCGAGACCCAGGCTGCCTGGGCCGAAGAGTTCGACTCCTTCCCCTGCAACCAGGGTGCTGTTGAGCTGGTCTACGGCTCCGACGTCCCCGAGATCTACCTCATCAAGAACTTCGCCCTCACGACCGTGGAAGGCACCGACATGACCTACGCCGCTTACGTCGCTGCCCACAGCTCCGAGTGGACGAACATCATGACCAACCTCGGCTTCTACTGGGCCGATGCCAGCAACGCTCCTGCCGAGCCCGATTGGGACAATCTCGACTGGGCGACCCTGACGCAGAAGGCTGAGTAATTTTTCCGGTTCCGCGCCGCTCGCCTCCCCTGTGTAAGGGGAGGTGGCTCGGCGCAGCCGAGACGGAGGGGTTGTAAAAGCCCGGTTTCCGAGAACGACAATCCCTCAGTCAGCCTGTCGGCTGACAGCTCCCTTTGCACAAGGGAGCCTGTTCAAAGAGCTGTATGGCGAGCCCCCGCGGCTCGCCATACTTCGTATTTTCCGAAAATATCCGCCAACCACCCACAGTCCCAGCAAAAGAGAGGAAGGAATGCCACTGTGATCCGGCTCAATAACATCGTCGTCAAATTCGGCGACTTCACCGCGCTGCACGACATCAACGTCCAGGTAAAAGAGGGCGAATTCTTCACGTTCCTCGGCCCGTCCGGCTGCGGCAAAACGACAACGCTCCGCACCATTACCGGCTTCATCGAGCCGGCGGAGGGCCAGGTGTTCGTCCGCGATAAGGACATCACCCATGTGCCCATCGAGGATCGGAACATCGGCATCGTGTTCCAGAGCTACGCGCTCTTCCCGACGATGACCGTGTACGACAACATCGCGTTCGGTCTGCGCGTCAAGAAAATGAAGAAGGCCGAGGTGGACGAAAAAGTCCGCGCTATCGCCAAAAAGGTCGATCTTTCGGACGAGCAGCTCAGGAAAGCCGTGTCGCAGCTCTCCGGCGGCCAGCAGCAGCGCGTCGCCATCGCCCGCGCGCTCGTCACCGAGCCGGCGATCATCTGTCTGGACGAGCCGCTCTCCAACCTGGACGCCAAGCTCCGCGTGCAGCTCCGTCTGGAGCTCAAGAAGATGCAGAAGGATTTCGGCATCACGAGCATCTACGTCACCCACGATCAGGAGGAGGCTCTTACGCTTTCCGACCGCATCGCGGTGTTCAACAAGGGCGTGATCGAGCAGATCGGCACGCCGAACGAAATTTACAACCACTCCGCCACGGAATTCGTGTGCAACTTCATCGGCGACATCAACCGTCTCTCGGACGATATCGTGGAAAAGCTCAACGCCAAAGGCGCGCAGCTTGACCCGACACACCACCACTACATCCGTCTCGAGCGCGTCCATGTGAACGACGCTCGGCACGCGGAAGCCGGCGCCGTTTCGCTTTCCGGCACCGTGGAATCGAGAGAGTATTACGGTCTGTATATAAAGTATTACATCAACGTCGGCAGCCAGACGCTCAAGGTCATCGAGCGCAACGACGGCGTGCATCTGCACGATACCGGCGACGCCGTGACCGTCACCGTCCACCCCGACGATCTCATGAGCTACGCTCCCGACGGGGAGGAGGCCGAGAAATGACACTGCGGCCGAAGCCCTTCCAGCCGATCAAAATGCTGCAGATCATCGGCGGCGTTTTCTTCGCGTATCTCTTCTTCGGGTTTATGCTGCTGCCGTGCCTGAATACGCTCACCAGCATTTTCACCGTCAAGAACGCCGCCGGGGAAACCGATCCCCTCGCGGTCATCCGCTTCTTCCTCGCCGGGTCCATGTCCCAGTATGTGTGGAACTCGCTCAAGCTGGCGCTGTGCCTTGTCATCACGGTCAACGTCGTCGGCATTTCCATCGTGCTGCTGACCGAGTACTTTGACATCAAGGGCGCAAAGATCCTCCGTCTCGGCTATATGACGACGCTCATCTACTCCGGCGTCGCGCTCGTCACGGGCTACATGTTCCTGTACGCCAGCGACGGCATCATCACCACGCAGCTCAAGGACGCGTTCCCGAACATCAACGTCAACTGGTTCACCGGCTTCAACGCGGTGCTCTTCACGATGACGTTCGCCTGCACGAGCAACCACGCGCTCTTCCTGCGCAACGCCATCCGCGGCATCGACTACAACACCGTCGAGGCCGCCCGCAACATGGGCGCGAAGCCCTTCAAGGTGCTCTGGAAGGTCGTATTCCCGACACTTCTGCCGACGCTCTTCTCGCTCACGGTCATGACGTTTATCACGGGCCTGTGCGCCATGAGCGCGCCGACGCTGCTCGGCTATGACTCCATCAACCCCGAGATCGTCCGTCTGGCCGGTTCGTCCGTGGCGGACGAGGCGTTCCCGCAGGCGCGCGCGGCGCTGCTTTCGATCATCCTCGCGTGCTTCACGATCCTCCTGCTCACCGTTCTCTCGTCCTATGAGCGCAAGGGGCATTACCTCTCCGTTTCCAAGACGAAGGCGAAACTCCAGAAGCAGAAGATCACGAACCCCGTGGCGAACGTCCTCGCGCATATCTACGCCTACGTCCTGTTCATCATCTACATGACGCCGGTCGTGATGATCGTCATCTTCTCGTTCCAGACGTTCAGCGCCGTGCGTATGCGCAAGCTTGATCTTTCGCAGTGGACGCTCGTGAACTACTTCGGCAAGCAGGACTATTCGTATCTCACGTCCCGCGGCACCTACAAGATCCGCGAGGGCTCGATCTCCGGCGTGTTCTCCAACGAGGCGACGCTCAGCGGCATCCAGATGAGCTTTGTCATGTCCGTCATCGCCGCGGCGCTCGCGTGCGTGATCGTCGTTGTGGCCTGCAACTACATCTTCAAGCACAAGAAGACCGGCACGATCCTGGAGTACGCGCTGCTCTTCCCGTGGCTGCTGCCGACGATCCTCATCTGCTATTCTTACCGCACGTTCTTCAACAGCAGCGACGTCTGGTACGTGTTCGGCCAGAACCTGTACTATGCCGACCGCGTGAGGATATTGATCGTTATCGCGTATACGGTAGTAAAGCTTCCGTTCTCGCTGCGCATGATCAAAGCGTCGTTCTACGCGATCGACGAGGAGCTGGAGGACGCCGCGCGGAATCTCGGCTCCGGGCCGGTGCGCACGTTCCTCAAGGTGAAGCTCCCGATCATCCTGCCGAGTGTGCTTGCGGTGTTCGCGCTGAACTTCAACGCGCTCTTTACCGAGTACGATATGTCGGCCACATTTGCGAGTACCTACGGCACAACATACGCCATGGTCATCCAGAGCATGTGCCGCGAGGAGGGCCTGTACGGCTACAATGTCAACGCCTCCGGCCGCCGGTGCGCCTCCACGGTGTTCATCATGCTCGTGTCGGGTCTCATTCTGTATCTCGTATACGGCGTGGGCGCGCGCGATCTCGGCGAGCGGCTCGAAGCGCGTGACCGCCGCCGGAAACGCATGGATCGGATAAAAGCCGTATTCCACAAAAAACAGCCGGCGGAGGCGGCAAGCCCCCAATGATAAAAAACATCCTCTTTGATATGGGCAACGTGCTCATCCGGTTCGAGCCGAAGCGGTATGTGAAAAACGCCGGGCTGTCCGAGAGCGACCAGCAGCTCCTGCTGCGCGAGCTTTACGGCAGCATCGACTGGGTACGGCTCGACCGCGGCACGCTCACCGAAGCGGAAGTCATCAACCGGTGCGTTTCGCGCGTCGGCGAGCCTCTCCGCGGCGCGGTCGAAAAGCTCGTCGGCCACTGGGATCGGCCGGAGCTGCCCGTCGAGGGTATGAAAGAGCTCACGGACGAGCTTTATGAAAAGGGATACGGGCTGTATCTTCTTACGAACGCGGGCCCGCGCCAGCGGGAATACTGGCCGCGGTTCCGGGCGGGCGAGCACTTCCCGGAGGAGCGCGTGTACCGCTCGGCGGATGTGCATCTCCTCAAGCCCGATCCGGCGTTCTTTGAAGGCGCGCTTGAAAAGTTCGGTCTGGACCGCGCGGAGTGCGTGTTCATTGACGACTCGGCCGCGAATGCCGAGGGCGCGCAGCGCGTAGGGCTCGACGCTATCGTCTTCTTCGGCGACGCCGCCCGCCTGCGCAGAGAATTGCGCGAGCGCGGCGTGGATGTAAGCGAATAAAAAAAGAAGTGCGGGAGCTGCGGCTCCCGCACCTTTCTGTTCCTCACACGGAGCGGATTATAGTTAGAATAACCCGGCGGCAGGAGGCCTTAAATAAAATATCGCATATTTCGCCTTGCTCTCAATATTCGATTCGTCAAAACGCCAAAAATCCGGCAAAAATCTTTGCCGGATTTTTACTTTGCCTTATAGCCGCTGCATGCCATATTCTGTTATTATAGAATAACGAGAGAGAGGAAACTTTATGAATCGCTACGCGGTCGCCGCCGTGCTGTCCGGCGCATTTTTCGGTCTGACCGGTCTCTTTACCCGCACGCTGACCGGCGCGGGACTGAGCACGATGGGCATTCTTTCCATCCGCTGTTCCGTGGCCGCGCTCTGCTTCTTCTGCACCGCCCTTGGCGATATCCGCCAGCTCAAAATGCACAAGAAGGACTTCTGGCTCTTCGCTGCCGTCGGCATTCTCGGGCAGGGCATGTTCTCGTTCTGCTATTATAACGCGATCAACATGATGTCCATCTCCACGGCGTGCATCCTCATGTATCTCTCGCCGGTGTTTGTCACCATTATGGCGCACTTTGTGTTCAAGGACGGCATTTCCCGCCGCACGGTGTTGGCGATCATTCTCTGCATTGCCGGGTGCGCGTGCGTGTCCGGCTTCGGCGGCACGGTGACGCTGCTCGGTCTCATCTGCGGGCTGGGATCCGCGATCGCGTTCGCGCTCATCAATATTCTCACGCGCGCTCTCCTTGGCCGCGGCTATACCGGCAAGGCTGTCAACTTCTGGATCTGCGCGTTTGCCGCTCTGTTCGGCATCGTTATGGATCTGCTGCTCTTCCGTGAAGGGTTTTCCCGCCCGTTTGCGGTGCTCTTCTCCGGCTGGAAGATCTTCCTTGTGGGCATCACCATGGCGCTCACGACGGGCTTTCTGGCCTACCGGTTCTTCTCGCTGGCGCTGCACGGCTGCAAGAGCGGCACGGTGTCCATTCTGGCGAGCAGCGAGCCCGTGGTGGAAACGCTCGTGAGCGTATTCGTGTTCCGCGAGCCGTTCGGCGTGCTCTGCGTTGTCGGCATCGTGCTCGTGCTCGCGGGCATCGTTTTGCAGAATACCGCATCCAAAACAGAAGCCTCCGCGCAGTAATTTATCCGTTTCCCGAAAGAAGGGGTCGTTATGAGTTCCCGGTTTTATGACATGTCCTATCCGCAGTACACGGTGCACGACGTTTCGGCGCTGACCGGTCTCACGCCGCAGACCATCCGGTACTACGACAGCATCGGCGTCGTTGTGCCGCAGCGCGGCGCGCAGGGCCAGCGGCTGTATTCGTACTACGATGTGCTCAATCTTGTCCGGCGCAGTCTTTATAAGGCGCAGGGCTTCTCCCTGCAGGAAACCGAGCAGGTGCTCTCCGGCGCGATCACGCCGCGGCTCGGCGCGCTGCTGGAGGAAAAACGCGCCGATATCGAGGAAAAGCAGCGCGCGCTCCGGCTCGCGCAGTTCAATCTTGACCGTCTGTCCGCGCAGCTCGACCGGCTCGGCGTCTGCCGCGGGCGGGTGATGTATCTCGAGCGCCCGGCGTGCTGGCATGTACCCTACAGCCGCGACGGGCACATCTGCTTTGAAGAGGCGAGCCGCGCAGCGCACTCCAGGTGCGGCAGCGCGTTCGCGTTTTCGTTCTCGCTGCCCGCCGTGGGCGAGACGGACGACTGCGTGGACTGGGACGTGACGATGCCCTCGCCGTTTGCCGAGGAGCTGGGGTTCACGGATCTGCCGGGCGCGGTGTTTGTCCCGGCGCGGTACTGCCTGTACACCGTGGTCGAAACGCCGGGTATGGACTTCCTTCGCCGCGAGGCGCTCCGGCTGCTGTACGACTTTGCCGCGCAGCAAAATCTCACGCCGGAGGGGACGGTCTATGGCCGCGACATCGTAAACGCCGCTTCCGACGGCGCGGTACTTCGCTATTATGAAGTGTGGCTGCCTGTCTGTGAAACGCAGGGCTAAAGCCGCTATAACGCTGCGATTACCGGAAAGCCTGCGTTTTTCGGCGATCTTTCGGCGATCGCGGCGGTTTTTGCTTTTCGGATGCCGTCTTTTCGCACAAAAAGCCCCCCGAAAATCGGGTGAAAAAACTATTTGCCTGTCCAGCGGCAAAATGGTTTATGATAGAACCATCGGAAAGCAGTTCTTCCGATAAAGCCTCTCTTTCTTAAAAACCGGCGCCGGAGCGTGATGAACTCCGGCGCCGGTTTTTATATTTTTTCCTCGTCCTTTTTCGCGGCGGGCTTTAGCCAGCCCTGTTCGGGCGGAAGGCCGTCGATGCGATAAACGGTCAGCTTTTCATGATCGCTATTCGGCTTTCTGTCAGAGGTATTTTCTCCGTTATTTGCACATCTTCACATATAATGAAAAATTCATCTCCGGAATTGATCTGAATGCTCACTGATTCTGATGCCGGGGTATTTTTCGATACGCTAAAACCAATACTGCCCCGCGACTTTGGTCGCGTTATGAGCCTGCAGAAAATCGCTGAGTCCGGCAGAGCTTTCGAGATCGCGGAATGTGGTCAGCACGCAGGTCAGCACTTCCTGCGGAGTGATGTTCAGTTCTCCGTTTTTCCCTGTACAGCGGTGACGAAAAAGCCAGTGCAAAATTGTAGGGAATGCGGAGCTATCTTTGTGCAATGCTGCACCGACCTGAAAGTAATAGTCATCTTTATCCCATTGAGAACCCTGAAGGTTGAGGCAGAACACAAGATCATTTACCGTTTTGTACCAGTAGAACCCCTTTTTGCGATATCCCTCCGCTTTCAGCGGTTCCCGAATCGCGGCAAGAAACTCCTGCTTGACCATGCTCTATCCTCTTTCCATATTTTGTGATTGCTCCGGCTCCGCGCTTGGTGAAATCAGCGCTTGCGCAGGGCGAGGGGTGAGCGCTTCCATTTCTGCGGGCGGGGAAGCTGCTCGAGCTGCGCTCGGAGAGGTTCCGGTGCATATTGCAGCACGAGATCAAATAGCTCCGGGTCATACTGAAAGAACACCATGGTTTTGACATAACGGTTCGTATTTTGAATGAATCGCCGCCGTTCGTTGACGGACAGATTTTGGCTGCTCAGGTAGACCCAATAAGTATCTACGGCGTTTCCGACAGAACCGACATCCACGTCCGCCATACCGCAGCAGGGAAGGTCATCCCAAGTATAGCAGTACTTTTTCCAGCCGATATACATTATGCACCCGCTGCGATCAACAGAAAATTTTCCACCGGAGAACGTAAAAACCAATACCTTGAGCATCCAGATTGTGCCGAAAGCATGAACCACAATAGGAATATAACCGCTAAAGAAGGGCCCGTCTTCACTGAAAATATTTATTATTACTTTTGTATAAAAAATAGTTAAGAATAGAAATATGACAAACGATGCAACAAACAGGTTAAAATAGAATTTTGTAATAGGAAATTTTTTTCATTGGCACCTCGCCTTCGACAGTGCTGTCGCACCGGCATCTCAATCAATGGGGCGTGAAGGTTTCTGCATCGGTCGGGGTGTTCCGGAGGATACGCAGTCCTTGCGGAAGCGGAAAAACGAAAGCAGAAAATGCACACACAAAACCGCACTGCCAAGCAGATACGGAAGAAAGGCCGGTGTTCCGAAAGGATCGGATGCAAGGCCAAGGAGGAAAAAGGCCGCGGAGCCCACAGCGTTGCGGAGAAGCCTTTTGAGCAGACGATAATTGCGATATTGGTAATAATACGCTGCGAGCGGGGCCTGACAGTCGACAGCTTTGCCGTCTACCGCCAGCACGAGGCTCGGACCCGTAAAAGACATTCCCTCATACGGAATCCGTTTTCCCATTTTCTGCTCAAACTCATAAAACACCCAACTGTCGCTGTTGGAACCGATTTCCGGAGACATTAGAAAATACCGAACATCTCCGGGCTCGCCCTGCTCAAACCAGTAGTTGGTTCCAGACAACTGCCGCAGGAAAAACCCCTTTTGTGCCATATCGTGCAGCCAGTTTTCCGTTCGGATGGTCTGCGCCAGCGTCGATCTGCGGCGGACGGATATCATCGGTTTCTGCATAATTCTCCCTCCGCTTTTTGAAACATGATTATTGGCCAATCCTTCGGGCACGGCGAAGTACCTCCCCTTGGTGATTCCGGAAGGACAATCAAAGGCGCTCATTCAGCCGGACAACAGAAAAAAGCTCCGGCTGCTTCAGTTTGGGGAGCTGATCGCGGAAGCGCTGCAGCAATCCGTATTCGGTATTTATGTAAAAGCAGCAATTGTGATCGCTGAATTCTCCGCCGTCATCCAGCTCCATGTATACCTCTGCGAGAACATGTCCTAGCCGGTCTTTTCGCAGAAAGCGCAGGGACAAACAGGCGGTGGAGTTGTCGCCCCTTTCCTTGTTCGCCCAGCGGCATTCTTCGACTTCGCCGCTCAAAAATCGCGTTATTTGGCGGAACAGCTCGTCGATCAGGGAATCCGTCATGTATACGGCTGTTTTCGCGGTGATGACCGGCGAAGAACCTGTAATTTCAAATTCGGCGAAATCCGTGTCCTGCCATATCTTCTGTATGCTCAAATAATCGTCCATCAGGATTTCCCCCCTATGGTTTCAAAATGCTCCAGCAAAGCTCCTCATCCGCCGGAGGACTTTCTCTTTGGGGGCATTTTGCGGAAGCCGTCGGCGAATCGAAGCGCTGAGTATTTATGGGGCTTAAGGTCTGTATAGATGGAATCTGCCGCGCCCACGGCTTCCGTTTGAAGGAACGTGTCGATCGCTTCAAAGTCCGGCCTTTGGGTGCTGGAGGAATAGCAGCTGTAAAAGGTCAGCTCGGACATATCCTCGTTCAGCGTCATGTGACAGACGTGGTAATCATCATTCGGGATGTCCAGACGGTCATGATACATCTCCATAAAGCTCTCCCACAGCATTTCGGTGATCGCTTCGCGGGACAGCTTTATGACACGAATTTCATCTTTTTCCAATCGCTTCTTCATATCTTTCCTCCGAAAAAGGCTCCATCGTACGATGGAGCCTTTTTTCAGCAGAGCACACTGCCGACAGGGATGCTGTTGTCGAGCATGACGAGATGCAGCTCTTCCTTGCCGTTCACCATGCGCACGGCGGAGAGCAGCATGCCGCAGGACTCGAGCCCCATCATCTTGCGCGGCGGCAGGTTGACGATCGCGGCGACCGTCTTGCCGACGAGCTCTTCCGGCTTATAGTGCATGGCGATGCCGGAGAGGATCTGGCGCGTTGTGCCCGAGCCGTCGTCCAGCTCAAAGCGCAGCAGCTTCTGCGACTTTTTCACCGCCTCGCACTTGAGCACGCGGCAGACGCGGAAGTCGCACTTTTCAAAATCGTCGAACACCACGTTCGGCTTGAACGGCTCGATGGGATCCTCCTTCGGCGCCTTGAGCGCTTCGAGCGCGGCGAGCTCCTTTTCCATATCGATGCGCGGGAAGAGGTTTTCGCCCTTCGTGACGGACACCGCGGCGGGGAGAACGCCGCACTTCTCCGCGGCCTCCCAGCTCATGGCCGATTCGTCCGCGCCGATCTGCGCGGCGAGCTTCTCCATGCTCTCGGGCATGAAGGGCTTGAGGAGCGTGCCGCACACGCGCAGCGTTTCGAGCAGATTATAGAGCACACGCGCGAGACGCGGCTTCTTTGCTTCGTCCTTCGCGAGCACCCAGGGGGCGGTCTCGTCGATGTACTTGTTGGCGCGGGCGATCACGCGGAACACCTCCGCGAGAGCGTTCTGCATCTGGAATTTCTCCATCTGCGCGGCGTACTTGCCGCGAAGCTCGCCGAGCATCCAGAGAAGCTCCGCGTCCTCGACGCCTTCCTCCTGCGTCTCCGGCAGCGTGCCGCCGAAGTATTTGCCGGCCATGGCCGTCGTGCGGGAGAGAAGGTTGCCGAGATCGTTTGCAAGATCGGTGTTGATGGTGGAGATCAGAAGCTCGTTGGAGAAGTTGCCGTCCGAGCCGAAGGGGAAGCTGCGCAGCAGGAAGAAGCGCAGCGCGTCCACGCCGTAGCGCTCGGCGAGCATGTAGGGATCGACAACGTTGCCCTTGCTCTTGGACATTTTGCCGCCGTCCATGATGAGCCAGCCGTGGCCGTATACCTTCTTCGGCAGCGGCAGACCCACGCTCATAAGCATCGCGGGCCAGATGATCGAGTGGAAGCGGACGATCTCCTTGCCGACGATGTGTACGTCCGCGGGCCAGTATTTATCGAAATCGTGGTACTTGTCGTTCTCGTAGCCGAGCGCGGTCGCGTAGTTGAAGAGCGCGTCGATCCACACGTACACGACGTGACCCTCGTCAAAGTCCACGGGCACGCCCCACGTAAAGCTCGTGCGGGAGACGCAGAGATCCTGCAGCCCGCCCTCGCAGTCGATGAAGTTATGGATCATCTCGTTCACGCGGCTCGCGGGCTCGAGAAACTCGCCGCCGGTCAGAAGCGAGCGAACGCGGTCGGCGTACTTGCTCAGACGGAAGAAGTAGGCTTCCTCCTCGGCGTACTTGACCTCGCCGCCGCAGTCGGGGCAGCGGCCGTTCACGAGCTGGCTCTCGGTCCAGAAGCTCTCGCACGGCGTGCAGTACATGCCGGAATACTTGCCCTTGTAGATATCGCCGTTGTCGTACATCTTGCGGAAG
>QWCE01002117.1_pt1 | contig 26134 bp, 21 predicted proteins | sample 1972531 | NCBI WGS metagenome assembly QWCE01 (sample SAMN09866716, study PRJNA288562) | Human gut metagenome isolate term4_stool, whole genome shotgun sequencing... | reverse complement strand
TTTAGTCATAATCGTAGACACAGCATTTTCTATGTGGTATTCTTCTTACACGTTCGAACGAATCCAATACCAAGGAGGACGTTACATGTCGAAAGACACCACTCTCACCGAGCCGATGCTCTGGGATGAGATCATGAAGGCTCTTGTCTATACGATGCCGGAACAACTCTTTCCTCTCATTGAGGAAGTCTATGGGATTACATATCCAAAGGGAACTTCAGTACAATTCCTTTCTACGGAACAACCAGTTTTCCCCAACAATACAGAAGAGTCTTTTACCTCGCAGTTTATGGATCTTTCCGTGTTGGTTGCGGGAACAGATTATTATCATATTGAATGTCAGATGAAAAATGACCACCAGATGGTAATCCGTATGCTTTCGTATGATCTGCATTTTGCCATGCAGCATTGCGAGACGGAACAGGATGCTACCGGAGAGATGATTCTGCGCTTTCCAAGATCGGTTGTACTTTATCCCGAGAAGAATGGAAAGATTCCGGACCGGCTTCGCTGCCGGATTATCTTTCAGGATGACAGCGAGCATACTTATCAGGTACCCACCGTGAAGATGCAGGATTATTCTATGGAAGAGATTCAAAGGAAACATCTGATTCTCTTTCTTCCTTATGTACTACTACGATTACGACCGCAGTTAGAAAGCCACAACGGAATTAATAAAGAGGAATTGACATCCCTTGTCAACTCCGTTATAGTAATCTTAAATAAAGAAGTACAGTTGGGGAATATCACAGAACTACAACAGAAAGACATCCTGGAATTGTTCAACCGTGCTTCAAAGAAGATATTTACACATTACCCGGAGTATCAGAGGGAGGTGTCATCTATGACAGAGTTGAAGATCAAAACATTGTCAATGCAGTTGGCAGAGCAGGAAGAACAATTGGCAACTTATAAGGCAGAACTGGCTGATCAAGCTGCTACTATTGCTGATAAAGATGCAGAACTCGCCGACAAAGACGCAACTATTGCGAGCCAGCATGCGGAACTGATTGCATTGAAGAAGCAATACGGATTATTATAGTTGTCTTGAACAAAACATTGTGGCTTAGCATCATCAAACCGCAACATTATCGCCGCTCGAAACTGTTTATCGTTAATATTGAATCAAAAATTAACTACAGTTAAATCCGGCAACATGACTACATTGAAATATCACTTAAATGGCAAAATAGAGCTGACAAAAAGCGGATATGGATTAAGAATGTATATGTATCGCTTATATATACACTTCCGAATCCATATCCGCTTTTTATGTGAGTTCGCTTATTAGCAGGAGTGCTAGTGTCTGCTGCGTGCGAGTCGTAATGCGATGCCTGAGACCTTAGCTTGCTTGCAAGCTTAGTTCGAAGGTATGCCTTGTGCTATGTGCCTGCGGCAACATGACACCACCCAAAGCCAGGCTCACAACCTAAAACATGCGCGTCCGTCCTCACTTACGCTGTGCAAGGGTATTAATTCTTAAAGCTGTGAATTGGCGCCGGAATCCGTCCACCACGATTAATAAACGTATCACAACTATATTCATTCACCTTCATAATTGGTGCATATCCAAGAAGTCCACCGAACTGCAATGTCTCGCCCGCCTTCTTGCCGACAGCCGGAATGACACGAACTGCAGTTGTCTTCTGGTTTACCATACCGATTGCCATCTCATCTGCAATCAGACCGGAGATAGTAGTTGCTTTGGTATCACCAGGAATGGCGATCATATCAAGACCTACGGAACATACACAAGTCATAGCCTCTAACTTCTCAATCGTAAGGGCACCACAACTTGCAGCATCAATCATTCTCTGATCCTCGGATACCGGAATAAACGCTCCTGAAAGTCCTCCGACATAAGAAGATGCCATAACACCGCCCTTCTTTACCTGATCATTTAACAAGGCAAGGGCTGCCGTTGTTCCAGGCGCACCTGCATATTCCAAACCGATCTCCTCTAAGATCTCACCAACACTGTCACCAACAGCCGGCGTTGGAGCAAGGGAAAGATCAATAATGCCAAATGGAACACCCAATCTTTTAGAGGCTTCCTTTGCTACTAACTGTCCGACACGAGTTACCTTGAAAGCAGTCTTCTTAATGGTCTCGCAAAGAATCTCAAAGTTCTGTCCACGAACCTGCTCTAAGGCACGCTTTACTACACCCGGACCGGATACACCGACATTGATGATACGATCTGCCTCGGTTACACCATGGAAAGCACCTGCCATAAATGGGTTATCATCCGGTGCATTACAGAATACAACAAACTTAGCTGGTCCGATACAATCGCGATCTGCGGTAAGCTCTGCACTTTCCTTTACAATCTCACCGATTAATTTGACAGCATCCATATTGATACCGGTCTTGGTAGAACCGACATTGACACTACTACATACAAATTCAGTTACATTTAATGCTTCCGGAATGGAACGAATCAACATCTCATCATACTGTGTCATCCCTTTGGAAACTAAAGCAGAATATCCACCGATGAAATTCACTCCAACGGTCTTAGCTGCCCGATCTAACGTCTTAGCAATTTCAATATAATCTGCACTTGATTTACAGCAGGAGCTTCCTACCATAGCGATCGGAGTTAAAGAAATACGCTTATTTACAATTGGAATACCAAATTCTGTCTCTAATTCTTTACCTACCTTTACCAGATCCTTTGCAGAAGTGGTAATCTTATCATATACTTTATCGCAAGTAGTCTTTAAATCATCTGTAATGCAATCCAGCAAAGAGATACCCATAGTGATCGTACGCACATCTAAGTTTTCCTCATGAATCATTGCATTTGTTTCCATTACTTCACTAATATTAATCATATGTCTTCCCTCTTACTATCTCTAGATTAAAGTTTTCAAAATGCTTCGCGCTTTGCGAACTAATATCTTTTTATTTTTTATAATCTATGCATCATATCGAAGATATCTTCCTGCTGTAATGTGATCGTTACTCCGATCTCATCTCCGATCTTCTTAAGTTCTGATGCGATTGTTGCGAAATCTTTATCTGATTCCTGAATGTTCACAATCATGATCATGTTAAACCAATCCTGAACAATCGTCTGTGCGATGTCTAAGATATTGATCTGGTTACCTGCAAGATACTGACACACATGAAAGATAATACCTACTTTGTCCTTACCTACTACTGAAATTACTGTCTTCTTCATAATATCGTTCTCCTCGTATAAGATTTGAGTACATATTGCACCCGGGTTATGTATATTCTAAGGTATACCGCATCCGAAGCCGCATCACGGCAACTTTAAATGAAGTAACCCTAACATGCACTTATTATTCTAACACTCAATGACAGTAGAACAATGCTCTCTGCTTGCTACCATCAGATTGAAATCTCTATAATCATTACTATATGGATTGCCCAATAATTCATCCTTCACTGCTTCAAATGCAAGTTCCGGATAATTATTCTCCTTACTCAGATGTCCTAAATAAATACCCTTGATATGTTCATTTAACAAAGACCGGACAAGCTGACCGCCTCTTTCGTTAGACAAATGTCCTTTCTTACTCAAGATACGTTGTTTCAATGGATATGGATAAGGTCCTACCTCCAACATACGTATATCATGATTGGCTTCTATTAACATCGCATCCGCTCCTGATAACGCATCTACCACATGCTCATCAAAGTCTCCAAGGTCGGTAGCGATAGACACTTTCTTGTCATCCTGCATCAGTGTATAGCAGACCGGATCTGCAGCATCATGCCAGGTGCTGATTGGTTTCACCCACATATCTTTGATCTGAAAACTCTGTTCCGGTACAATTCCATGAAAAAGACTCATATCCACTTTGCCAAGACTCTTATAATTCGCAACTGCCTCTAATGTCTTCGGCGTTCCATACACAGGTATTCCAAATTTACGCAATATTACCCCTAATCCCGCAATATGATCACTGTGTTCATGTGTGATCAAAATGCCGTCAATCTCTTCCGGTTTGATCTCAAGATTCGTAAGTGCCTCTATGATCTTCTTCGCGCTCACCCCCACATCTACCAGAATATGGGTATTCTCTGAACCAACATAAATAGAATTGCCACTGCTGCCACTATATAAACTGCATAGTCTCATTTGTAATCTCCTAGTTTCAAACATTCGGACATAGTATAGCACATTTTATGGGATTCGAAAAGAACATTATACAATATCTTGATTCTTTTGTTCTTTCGCAATGGATTTCCATTCCGCATACACCTTAGGCTCTACTTTGTGTTCTAAAAATACACGAAGGCTTTCCGGCAATTTGTCTGCTATGTCATACGTATTGCCCGCAATTACCGTATCCCCAGACAGCACCTGTTCCACAATCGCACGCATATCCGGACTCTCCATACATTCAATCGCAATCCTGTCTTCTAACAAGAAGAACTTAATCCGCCTGCTAATACCTTCTCCCGGAAAAATAACATCTAATAAAATAACAGCATGCTCTTCCTCATCCGTAGCAGGCATGATCCTTACAGCAATCTCTTTCGTATCAGAACCAATCGATAATGTCTGATAACAGAATATATCTGCACCTGCTCTCATCTCAATCTGATCTCTCCATCCCTCTTTCCGGCTGCGTTCACGATAAAATGTAACAACAAGCCCCTTTTCTTTCTTCCGAAAGATCATATCCGATACATGAAATGGTGGATACTGATACATACCTTGCAACATATATGGAAACAGCTTAAAAGTTGCACCATTTACATGTAGCCTTTTCCGGTCAAATACATTACAAAGCTCCATCACCTGTTGTTCTCTCATTCGATGTTCCCGTTCCTGTTCCCTGCAATATAACAGATATGGTTGGCGTGTAGAATATTCTTTCAGCGAATATCCCTTTTGAAATGCCTTCATATACTGCATGAGACACCGATAATTGTTCTGTTCTTTCCAGATATTATCAACATGATATATCGCATCATCCGTCATGTAATGGATCACCTTGCGAACTAATACCGAATCCGGGAACATTTTATCATTATGGGCGTTCATTGCAACAACAAGGTGTTTCTTTTCATCAAATATCACATGCTGGCCAAACATACCACTTAACATAGTAAGATGCCTTGGCAGGTGCCAGATCTGATAGCCATATCCCGTTGCCAATGCATCTGCATTCTGCTCTACATTTGTCCTCTTCATCTCCCGGATAAATATTGGTCTGATCAATTGTCTACCGCCATATGCACCATCATTCGCAAGAAACATTCCAATTTTTAACATACTTTCCAGAGAAAAATGTAATCCCCAGCCGCCGCGTTCAATCCCCAGCGGACACACTTCCCACTCTACCTGATGAATACCAAGTGGCGTAAATAAGCGGTCTTTCAGATAGTCAACCAGACTACAGCCCGTCACTTTAGTAAGAATCGCCGCAAGCATATACGTATTCATGCTATTATAGATAAATCTGCTGCCTGGTTCATACTGACAATCCGATAACAAAAACGCCTTCACCCAGTCTTGCTCCGTTACCGACGCAATCTCATTGCATTTTGAACAGGATGTCATGGTAAGTAAATGATATAACGTAAGCCTTCTGGTATATTTCGGTGTCAGCAGATTATCATACTCCGGAAAGAAAGATAATACCAGATCATCTTTCGTCAACAAATGTTCTGATATTGCAAACATAACCGCAATTGCGGTTATTGTCTTGCAAGTGGAATTCGTGATTCTTGGATTACGTTCCGAATAAGGAGGACGATATCCCATGCACACTTTTCGCTCACCTCGTGCGATTGCAATTCCGTCTAATGCACATAACGGATCGGTCGCGATACTTTTCAAAAATTCCAATGTCTTCCCCGCATTTAAAGCTAACTGTAAGGAAGTCCCCGATTCTAATGGCTGATTGCTGCCATCCTGAATCTGATGATATTCTGTTTTGGGACAACTCAACACATCGCCATCCTGAAAATTGTCTTTTATTTTCGTCAGGTAATTCATTCCCATAAGCTGTCTTGGAATATTCATAATTATACCCTTTCTACTTACCCGGTTTTGCTTTAATCACAGTCTCTTCCTCTAACTGCGACGCTTTCTTAATTACCAGTGCATCCGGCATATAACGTCCAAGCCCCGTTACACTACAGGACTTCGTAATATAATTACCGTTATACCACATAACAGAAGAACTTCCACCATCCATGTTCATAGCCTGATATGCCTTGTAATCCATCAGAATATTCTTACAGTCTTCTACCGTACAGCCAAGACTATATCCAACCTGACGGCCATCAATCACAAGCATCAGAATATCTCCCCGTTTGCTTTGTCCGATCGTGGTTCTTGGCTGGATTCCCATACCAAATGTACCATCTACCACACTCTTACCATCCACGATCAGAGACGGCAGGAATTCAACTCCCCATTTATAATTCTCTACGTCATCCGCAGGATAACTGCTTACATACATCAGATTATTTTTCTTCATTCCGCAGAATCGCCAGGTGGCATCCTTGGACGGACTTCCGTATTCCACACCGTCAATGATCATAGAACCTTTGACCTGGCCTCCGGTTCCGACTCCGTCTACATCTTTGAATCCACTCGCATTTACCACTAAGAGGGCATCCAGACTCTCTCCAAAAGAACCTGCTTCCTGTCCATAGGATCCAAGCGCACTTGACTTGGCAAGTTCTACCTGATCCGGATTCTTCGCAATTGCTAACTTTCCTTTGAATCCGTCTCCTTCAACCGCCACAATGAGTAAATGATTGATCGTATCTATTACTAAAATAGAATCTCCATTTACTGTCTCAAGTCCTAATTTCTCATCGAAATCTTCGATCTGAATATTGTCATAGCCATCTTTCGTTAGTTCTTTGTGCTCCTTGAAATACTGTTTCACTGAATCAGAATCCAATTCCCAATAGATATCAAAGAAATCCTTTGTGTTAAGATCTTCTAATTCTTCTTCCCAATGACTATCCGCACTGGCCTGTTTGTCCAGATTCTTCTGCCGGTTTGCCATAACCTCATCAATCACGCTTTGAGGAAAAAATAAGGTTGCCAGCCATTGATGACTGTTCGTCGTCATTGCCGTTTCAATATAGATCGTACGCCATTTTGCAATGAATGGAATATTAGAATATACTACTGTCAGATACATACCGCACAGAATACAACATGCAATACCGATACGGATTACCCAATCTTTCCACGTGGCCTTTTCACGTTTCTTTTTAACTTTTTTCTCCGGCTCATCTGTCAGTTCCGTTTCTTTCTTAGCTGGAGTTAAATTTGGTATTTGTATCTTCTGTGTATGGCTGTCTGATGCTGTTTTTCTCTCCGGTTTGGAATCATCCCCAATAATAGAATCCCAATCCAGAATTTCTATCTCATTGTCGCTTGTGTATTTGTCCTTTTTTCCCATAACTATATCCTTTTAAAAGTTCATTGCCTTCAGATACCTCGTCTGAAATTGTGGCAAATTTGCTAATTCCAGACACTTTGTTCGTTCCTTGATCGCACAACATGTCTCCCTCATGTTATGTGGATCCCGTAAAAACATAGTAGCTCCCTCTAAAGATGAATTGCCTGATATAATAATTTTCCCTTTTAGTTCATCCGGTAACAGTCCAACCGTAAATGCATCCCTAACATCCATATAGAATCCCATGCCACCGCTGATATAAACATTCTGTATCTCCTCCCAGTCAATTGCCGCTTCTTCCACCAGACAACAGATTCCTGCATAGATGGCTCCTTTTGCCAACTGAAAATTTCTTACATTTTGCTGTTTGATGACAAAGTTACGATCAATCACAATTCCCTTTTCAAAAAAAGGAGCTGCAATCAGACCATTTACATCAATCAGGTGTCGTTTCACGCAATTCGCAATTGCATGGATACTCTCGCTTCCATATACCGCACCGGACAAGACATGATCAAAAACCGGCCCGCATGCAGTAGAAGAAGCATACCCGTGTTGGTTATTCAACAGCAGCAATTCTCCATTCGTGCCAAGATCAACCAATAAATCGTAGGTGCGACTTATTCCCATTTGCAAATAAGCAGCTCCACTTAAGATATCCGCCCCTACAAAGGCAGACAGCCCCGGCAGATAATGAATGACTATCTTCTGATCATTCCATGTATGGATCTCCTCTGCCTCATTCAGATCGACCGGATGAAATGGTGCCTTTGCCAGTCCCTTCACTGACAATCCGCGAAAAATATGCTGCATAGTCGTATTACCACTGATCACAATCTGATCAAGATATTGCATATCCTCTTGTAAGGTCCGTTCCAGTTGTTCCTGCAAAGCACTCCATACAATGTCCCGTAGTTTTGTTGCCATCTCTTCATCCTGCAGGCAGTGCTGGATTCTGGTAATGACATCTGCACCATATCTGCACTGTGGATTTGCAACGGAAGTCTCCATTATCCGTTCCCCTGCTATAAGATCTACACACCGTATTGCAATTGTTGTCGAACCAAGATCAACCGCCGCACCAATGCGGCAGGATTGCTGTGCTGTCATATACATCCGGCTCCTTTGTCTATATTAGAATATATTCTTTGGACTCTTCTCCATTGGGCGGTAGCCCTTTTCAGAAAGAACCTGAATAATGCGTTCCTTATGCTCCGGACCAAATGCCTCTAACGTAATGATCAATTCTACAGCCGAATTACGATTCAGGCTGACAAACTGGTTATGCTCAAGCTTGATGATATTACCCTGCATTTCAGCAATGATAGAGCTGACATTCTTAAGTTCACCCGGCTTATCCGGTAATAATACAGATACGGTAAAGATTCTGCTTCTTGCAAATAATCCATGCTGTACAACTGATGCTAATGTAATGACATCCATATTACCACCACTCAAGATGCAGACAACCTTCTTGTCTTTTACATTTAACTGCTTCACAGCGGCTGCTGTCAATAACCCGGAATTTTCTACCAATAACTTGTGGTTCTCCATCATGTCAAGAAAAGCTACAACTAATTCACTGTCGTCCACCGTAATGATCTCGTCAATATTCTGCTGGATATATGGAAAGATCTTGCTTCCGGGTGTCTTAACGGCTGTACCGTCTGCAATCGTATCTACAGACGGAAGTGTTGTCACCTGTCCGTTTTTCAAAGATTCTTTCATACAGGCTGCTCCGGCCGGCTCCACCCCAATTACTTTAATGCTTGGATTCAACATTTTGGCTAAGGTAGACACACCGGTTGCCAGTCCACCACCGCCAATCGGAACCAAGATATAATCTACGGTTGGTAATTCCTTGATAATCTCCATTGCAATCGAACCCTGTCCGCATGCAACATCTTCATCATCAAATGGGTGGATAAATGTATATCCCTTATCTTCTGCTAACTCTAATGCATACTGGCAGGCCTCATCATAGACATCTCCATATAGAATGACATCTGCACCGTAGGACTTTGTACGATTGACCTTAATCAATGGTGTGGTTGTAGGCATAACGATTGTTGCTTTTGCGCCATATGCTTTGGCAGCAAATGCAACACCCTGTGCATGATTGCCGGCAGATGCCGTGATCAAGCCTTTGTTACGATCCTCTTCCGATAAGGTCGAGATCTTATAATATGCACCCCGGATCTTATAAGCACCCGTAACCTGAAGATTCTCCGGTTTGAAGTATACCTTATTACCACTTACCTCGCTGAAATAATCACTGTAAATCAATGGGGTTGGTTTCACTACCTTTTGTACAGTATTGTAAGCTTCCTCAAATTTCTCTAATGTTAACATGTCATCCTCCTTCTATTCTTCATCCGGAACAAGAATCTCAATATCGCTTCTTGTATCCATGTCTGCAAATAGTGCATTGACATAGCTTTCCGGATCAAACTTCTGCAAATCATCAATCTGTTCTCCGACACCAATGTACTTCACCGGTACACTCAATTCAGACTGAATCGCAATCGCAATTCCGCCCTTTGCGGTTCCGTCTAACTTCGTTAAAATGATTCCATCAATCTTAGTAACAGTACTAAACTGTCTTGCCTGCTCTAACGCATTCTGCCCGGTAGAACCATCCAATACAATTAATGTCTCCAGATGTGCTTCACCGTATTCTTTCTCTATAATACGTTTCATCTTGGCTAACTCATCCATCAGATTCTTCTTATTGTGAAGTCTTCCGGCAGTATCTACTAATAAGATATCGACATCTCTCGCTGCCGCCGCTTTCACTGCATCGTAAGTAACGGCTGCCGGATCAGATCCTTCCTGCTGGGAAATGATCTCAACACCTGCACGATTCGCCCATGTCTTTAGCTGATCGATTGCTGCCGCACGGAATGTATCTGCTGCACACATCATGACACGTTTCCCACGTTTCTTATATTGTGCTGCTAATTTACCGATGGACGTTGTCTTACCAACACCGTTAACACCAATGATCAGCATAACCGTCTTCTGATCTTCAAAATCATAAGCGGAATCTTCCACTAACATCTGTTCCTTGATAATATTAATGACCAATTCCCGGCAGGCTTCTACTTCCTTGATATGATTCTTCTTTACCATATCTTTGAGATTATCAATAATCCGTTCGGTTGTATCTAATCCAAGGTCTGCCATGATCAACGTCTCTTCTAACTCATCATAGAAATCCTCATCAATGCTGGAAAAGCCGGAAAATAACTGATTGAAACTTTCATTGATACTGTTTCTTGTCTTGGTAAGTCCTTCCTTTAATCTGGCAAAGAATCCTTTCTCCTTCTCCACCGGAGCTTTTTCCTCCGTAGTTTCTTCTTCGAGACTTTCCTCCCCGACAGTCTCTTCTTCTGCCGATTCTTCTGTCCGATCTGTATCAACTTCATCAGAATCGAAGTGTTCTGACACCTCGGCAGCCGGTACGTCAGCTTTTTCAATTTCCGTTATGCTATTTTCAGCCCCGGAAACTTCTTGCATACTCTCTGCCTTACTTGGATCCGCATCACTGTCAGAATACTCTGCACGCTCTCCGGCATTCATTGAATCGCTGATTTTCTGTTCTTCCGATGTCATCGGTTCACTCTGTAATGCCTCGTCAAGCTTCTCTTCTACATCCTCATCTTTTTTCTTTTTCTTAAAGAAATCAAACATTTGCTCACTCCTTTCATGTCATCCTTAATCCGGTTCAGCAGTAACTAACAATCCGGTAATAACATATTAATCATCTAATTCATTCTCAATCAGATTAACAGAAACTAATGTAGACACGCCTTTCTCCTGCATGGTGATACCATAGAGAACATCTGCTGCCTCCATCGTTCCTTTTCTATGGGTAATAACAATAAACTGTGTATCCTTTGTCAGCTTATTCAGATACTTCGCATATCTTGTAACGTTAGAGTCATCCAATGCCGCCTCGATCTCGTCTAACAGACAGAATGGAGATGGTTTCAGACTCTGGATGGCAAATAACAGGGCAATCGCAGAAAGTGCTTTCTCGCCACCGGATAACTGCATCATATTCTGTAATTTCTTTCCAGGCGGTTGTGCAATAATACGGATTCCTGCCTCTAAGATATCCTCACTGTCTACCAGTTCCAAAGTGGCTTTACCACCACCGAACAATTCGCGGAATACCTTGTCAAACATAACCTGAATCTCCTGGAACTTCTGTTCAAACTGTGTTCGCATTGCGGTATCCAACTCTGATATGATCTGCAACAGGTTCGTCTCCGCTTTCACAATGTCATCATGCTGTCCCTTCAAGAACTCATAACGCTCTGATATGATCTTATAATCTTCAATCGCATTGACATTGACATCACCTAACGCCTTGATCTTTGACTTCACAGCCGCTACTTCCCGTCGCAAGCTGTCAAGATCATTCAGTGCTGCATCCTTCAATTCCAAGGCAGACTGATATGTAAGTTCGTATTCTTCCCACATGTATTTACTTAAGGAATCTGCCTTCTCGCTGATCTTCTCTACCTGTGCCGACAGCTTAAATGCAGATTTATCTAACTTGGTAATCTCTTCATTCAACTGCTCCCGTTTGGTAAAGAACTCTTTGTGCTTGGCATTTAACTCTTCCTTATCTGCAATATCTTTGGCAAGTGCAGCTTCTAACTCAGCAATTGCCTTCTGATCGGCATCAATCAAGGATTTGAAATGATTGATCTTAGCCACCAGTTCTTCAATAGCTCTGCCCGAATTACTCATCTGGGAACGATACAGTTCTAACTCTTCTTTTAGCTTATTCTCTTCGGTACGGATTCTTCGCAGATTCTCAATCAGGAAATCATCCTGCTGCTTCATCGTATTGAACTCTAACATCAGGTCTGATACCTTCTCATTGGCATGCTTCAGTTCTTCCTTCTTAAAGCCTACCTGTTCCTCTAACTCAGCAATCCGTTCTTCTAATGCTTTCTTTGCCTCTTCTGCCTGTTTGTGGTTATCATAGAGCTCATTCTTATTCTGATTGATCTCCTCAATCTGTGCCTCTAATTCCTTGTTCTCTTTGTTCACAGAAGCAAATGCATTCGCTGTCTCGGCAAGATTCTTGGATACCTGCTCGATATTCATCGTTACAGTATTCTTCTGTAAATATAACTCCTGTAATTGCAGGTTGGCATCTTCCTTCTGTGTCTTCAATGCCTCTCTTGTCGTACGAAGCTCTGTCTCTTCTTTGGTTGCATTGGCAATCTCATTGTTCAATTCTGTAAGAGTCTTGGAAAGTTCATCTAACTCACGCTTTCTACCTAACAGATTAGATGAATTCTTAAAGGCACCACCTGTCATTGCTCCACCCGGTGTCAATAACTCGCCTTCTTTGGTAACGATTCGAAGACTCTGGTGGAACTTCCGGTTCACCGCAATTGCATTATCGATCGTATCTACCACAAGGATTCGTCCCAATAAATGATTCGTTACGGCACTATACTTATCGTGTACCTTCACCAGATCCTTGGCAAGTCCGATCACTCCCGGCTCCCGCAGTGCTTCTTTGTTCGGAAAATCAGTATTTCTTCCACCAATCGTTGTGAGCGGAAGAAATGTTGCACGGCCGAAACGATTCTTCTTCAGAAATTGAATCAGCTTCTTAGCAGTATTCTCATTATCAGTAACAATATTCTGAATACTTCCGCCAAGTGCAGTCTCTACTGCAATCTCATATTCCTTATTCACCTGAATAATGTCAGCAACAACACCGATAATTCCCGGATTGTGATCCTTCTGTTCCATCACACGCTTAATGGAATTACCGTAGCCATCGTACCGCTCTGTAATATTCCGAAGTGCTTCTAACCGCGACTTTACACTGCTGTATTCATTATTCGCCTCAAATAAGCGTTTCTTATTCTCGTTAGTTGCAATTGTATTCGAATCTAACTGCGTATCCACTTTCTCAAGATCTGCTAATATTGTTGCAACCTTCGTCTCAATCTCGGTTAAAGAAGTATTATGTTTGTCGTACTCTTCCTTATCCTTCTGCTCATCCGACTTAAACTGCAAAAAACGCTGGTTAAGCTGTGTCTTACGATAACTGATGTTTTCTAACATGGCATCATACCTGCCAACCTTTGCTTTGAGATTCGCACCATCATTCAGATATTCAATAATATCACCTTTGCTCTTCTCAATCTCATCCTGCAGGTTTGTAATCTCTTCTTCAATGCCTTCGCTGACAGCACGTGCCTCTTCCACCACGTCATCCGCACTATCCATCTTCTCATCTAAGACAGCCTTCTTTTCCTGAAACTCATGTTTCTCTTTCTCCTGTGCTGCTAATGACTGATTGATACGATCGATCTGTTCACTCATATGCACATCCGTTGACTTGGCATTCGAGATCTGTTGATTCAGCACATTCACTTCACCTTCGTTACGCTCATTCTGTAACTTCAATTCGTGAATCCTGTTCTTATTCTCATCAATAGACAGATTACACTGCTCTAAGACCGTTTCAATCCGTTCATACTCATTCTTCGTATCCTCGAATTCTTTCTTCAGACGTTCACTGTCTTCATTCACAATATGTAATCGTTCTTCATTCTCTTTCAGGTCCGACTCAATCTTCTCATTTTCCAAAAGGAATGCATTCACATCGAAGCGTTTTAATTCCCCTTTGTATAAAAGGTATTTCTTTGCAACCTCCGATTGCTTTTCCAATGGGCCAACCTGCTTCTCTAATTCAGATAATATATCATTAACACGGCTTAGATTCTCCCTCTCAGCCGCTAATGACTTCTCGGTTGCCGCCTTATTCTTCTTATACTTTACAATACCGGCCGCCTCGTCAAATAACTCTCTTCGTTCTTCCGGCTTACCGGACAAGATCCGTTCTACCTGGCCCTGACCAATGATAGAATATCCTTCTTTACCGATACCGGTATCAAAGAATAACGAATTCACATCCTTCAACCGGCTGACGGTTCCGTTGATCAGATATTCACTCTCACCGGAACGATAGACTCGTCGTGCCACCGTTACCTCCTCATAATCGATCGGAAGAGAATGATCACTGTTATCTAGTGTAATGGCAACATATGCCGAACCATGTGGTTTTCGTAGTTCCGTTCCGGCAAAGATAACATCCTCCATCTTTGCACCACGAAGCTGCTTTGCACTCTGTTCACCAAGTACCCATCTTACCGCGTCACCAACATTGCTCTTACCGGAACCATTCGGTCCGACAATACCGGTAATACCCTTATTAAACTCAAATACAATCCGGTTGGCAAAGGACTTGAATCCATATACCTCAATACTCTTTAAATACATCTGATCTCTCCGTTACTTCTGTTCTCGTAATTTCAATATTGCCTTGTATGCCGCCATCTGCTGTGCATGTTTCTTAGAAGTGCCTTCTCCTTTGGCGATTCCAACACCATCCACTAATACCTCTGTCACAAAGCTCTTATTATGATCCGGTCCTTTCTCTTCTAACAATTCATAGGTAACGACACCCTTACCATCCTTCTGAACCATCTCCTGTAACGTTGTCTTTGCATCATAGAATAATGTCTTATGCTCAATATCTGTCAAGAGGAAGGAATATACATACTTCTTGGCCGCCTCCATCCCTCCATCAAGATAAATGGCTCCTAACACCGACTCAAACAGATCACACAGAATCGAACTCCGGCTCCGTCCTCCGGTCTGTTCCTCTCCCTTAGATAGCAATACATAATCCCCATATTGCAACATTCTCGATACCGAAGATAAGGTATATTCACATACAATGGATGCCCGCATCTTAGTAAGCTTTCCTTCCGGAAGATCCCTATATTCTTCAAACAAGAACTCGCTCGTGATCAATTCCAGCACTGCATCTCCTAAAAATTCCAAGCGTTCATAACTTTCATATCCGGTACGTTTCATCTCGTTAATATAGGAACTGTGCGACATAGCCCGTCGTAACAGATCCTTATTCTGAAAGGTATACTCTATATTCTTCTCAATTGCAGCCTCATCATAATTCAACATTGCTATGCCTCTTTCTGTGTATCTAACAACTGTTCCTTGATCTTGCTATTAATATCCTGTGAGCGGAACATCTCTACCTGGAACAATGCATTCTTAACTTCCTTGTGACTCGCATTGCCATGAATCTTCACTACTAATCCATTCAATCCAAGAAGCGGTGCCCCACCATATTCGGTCGCATCAAATATCTTTGCGACATTCTTAAGCTGTGGCTTTACTAAAGCCGCTCCAATGGTAGATACCGGTGTTGCGGTAATAGAGTTCTTGATCAACTTAAATAATCCGGATGCAACACCCTCTATCGTCTTAAGCATTACATTACCTGCAAATGCTTCCGTCACCACAACATCAGCCGCACCATAGATAAAATCTCTTGCCTCTACACTGCCGATGAAATTAATTCCTTTGCATTCCTTTAATAACGGGTATGCTTCTTTTACTAATGCATTCCCTTTTTCTTCCTCTGCTCCGATATTCAGGATTCCGACAGTTGGACGTTCAATCTTCATTGCGTTCTCCATATAGATGGAACCCATCTGTGCAAACTGTAACAGATTGCTTGGCTTAGCATCCACATTGGCCCCACAGTCAACTAACAAAGAAACACCCTTCAAGGTTGGAACGATCGGTGCAAGCGGTGCGCGCTCAATCCCTTTCATCTTGCCAACCAACACCTGACCACCAACTAAGACTGCACCGGAATTACCGGCCGATACAAAACCGTCTGCTTTTCCTTCTCTTACCATACGCAATCCAACTACCATAGAGGAATCTTTCTTGCCCCGGATTGCCTGTACCGGCGCATCATGACAGGTAATCTCGTCCGCTGCATGAATCACTTCAATCTGATCCTTTGGATATTCATACTTATCCAATTCTGCCTGGATCCGATCTGACGGACCTACTATATATACAAATAAATTATCTTTCTCTTTGACTGCATTCACAGCACCTAATACCATCTCCCCTGGGGAATGGTCTCCACCCATTGCATCTAATACAACTTTGGTTCTCTCTGCCATCTTACGACCTCCATTCTGGTATATCTGCATTTAAGCACAATACAACTTATTTACTATACCATAAAACCGTCTGATTGACAAATGCCATTGTATAAATATTTGTACATAAAATGTCAGGTATCCGGTTGCACCACCTAAGAAAAAAGGGTATAATTTATGAAGTTTTGAAAGGAGAATGGACAAATGAACAATCCAAAAGAAATAATTGAAGCGAATATGAATGGAGCAGTCAACAAAGCCAATCTTCCACTTGCCCGGATGATTGTATTAGGCATAATGGCTGGCATGTTCATTGCACTTGGGGGTGCAATCAGTAATACCGCAGTACATGACATTGCAAATGTGGGACTTGCAAGAACGTTAGCCGGAGTTATCTTCCCGGTTGGTCTTTTAATGATTATCTTAGTTGGTGGGGAGCTGTTTACCGGTAACTGTCTGATGATCATGGCAACAATGAATAAACGGATTAAAGTGTCCGGTCTGATCCGGAATCTTGTTATTGTATATTTTTCAAATCTGATCGGTTCTCTGATCATTGATGTATTGATCTTCTATTCCGGTAACTTAGATTACACCGGTGGTGCTCTCGGTGCTTATACGATCAAGGTTGCACTTGGCAAAGTGAACATTACACCGGGCAAAGCTGTCGTATCCGGAATTCTTTGTAATTTCTTAGTATGTATGGCAATCTTAATGGCCGGATCAGCAAAAGATGTAATCGGTAAGATCTTTGCTACCTGGTTTCCAATCTTCGCATTCGTAATCGGTGGTTTTGAGCATATTGTTGCTAATATGTTCTATATTCCAACCGGAATACTTGCTGCAACGAATCCGGATTATGTTGCAAAGGCAGAAAAGTTATATGGAATTACCGCAGATCAATTATCCGCCTTAGATCTAGGTGGTTTACTTCATAACTTTATTCCGGTTACCATCGGTAACATTCTTGGGGGTATGATATTTATTGGATGTACATTGTATTTCATCCACTATGGATCTGAGAAAAAGTAAAAAAACAATATATATGCGTTGTACAGATTCTATGTTCTGCACAACGCATAATTTCTATCATTCTTAATTTTGCAAAGAAAGGAAATAAAATATGGGAGCAGCTCAAAAAATATTAACTATTATGGGTGTGATCTATACGATCGTAGGCGGTGGTGTATTGATCGGTATGCTATTTACTTCCGGCATTCCACTTGTCATGTACCTGTTACCCGCCGTTTTCCTGCTGTTAGGAATCGGTTTTCTTGTCGGTGTATATATCAATGTTGCCGGCAAACGCAATATTGTAAAGAAAGGAACCCGCTATCCGGCTAAGATCTACGGATATGTGGATAATACGTCTGTTGTTGTCAATGGCAGATTTCCCCAAAATGTGAAGGTTCACTATTTTGACAATCACGGTATTGAGCGGGAAGCTGTTATTCCGACCTCATTTACGAAAGGTTCCAATGAATACCCAATCGGAATGACCATTGATATCTATGAATATAACGGCAAATATGGATTTGATAAGAAATCAGTGCGTGACGAGATCTTATATCGGGAAGAAGAACTCATGGATGACAAACCAATCAATCCGGGTGCTGTCAAATTGATCGCTGTTACTTGTCCGAACTGTGCATCTACTTATCAGGCAACACAGGGATATTCGAATCGGTGTCCGTATTGCGGAAGTTACCAAAATGTATAAGAAAACCTCCTGTCAGACTATATCTTGTCTCTGACAGGAGGTTTCTTTATGTACTCATGATCACATTCAACAATTCACTCTTACAAGCAAGTGAGTTGTTATCGTTATAATTTTTCACTTTATCCATGCACCAATTGTGAATTCTCCATCTGGTCTTTCGCCAGCCATATTTCTATGTATTTGATCATTTCCTATATAAATACAGTGTAAACCAATCTGATTGTCATGATTACGGAAATTATATACCCCTTGAAATGTTATAGTATATGTTTTTCCTGCATCAGTAACTACTTTGCACAGATCTCCTTCATACAGCGTCTTTATATCGCCATGCTTTGCACTTGTTGAACCTCCTGAATAACCACCCGTTTTATTGCCAACTGATACAATATTACCTTCAATAAAATCAAACGCTTGATCTATTTGCGAATCTAAATCATATTCATCCATTGAATATTCACTAAACAAATCAATTAGAATCTGTTTGTCTTGCACCTCAAAAGCCATCTCCACTATATCAGCAATTTCATCCGTTTTATCCTGAACATCTTGTTCTGATATATAGATGTACTCATCATCCGCAGAAGTATCATGAGAATCTGTTTGCTCCTTTTTTTCTTGCTTTTCATGCACCTCTTTTGCACTATCTATGGCATATTCCACACCTTTTTCCCAATCAGTTGTACAACCTGAAAGGAGTAATATAACTACTCCTGTCAGTATAATTGCTCCCTGTTTTATCATATAAATACTTATCTCCATATAATTCGTAACCGACCGTCTTTATCTAGTAAGTTAAGTGCAAAAATCTAACGCAGACTTTCCGTCTTCACAATCTGATACCCCATCTTCATCTCTTTACGGACACTCTTATTATCATCAATCATATTGACAAGCATACTCGCTGCCTCTTCGCCACTTGTCTGATAATAGAAATGTACCGTAGAGATATGTGGCTCACACACAGAAGCCACCAGACTGTCTCCAAATCCGGTAACTTGTACTTCTTCCGGAATCTTCTTACCGATCTCTTTCAGATAACGTACCGCACCGATTGCAATCTTATCTGTAGCACAGATCAATGTATCAATTGTATCATCCATCGTAAATAGCTTTCTCGCACTCTCATAGCCATTCTCAATTGAAAATGATCCATTCGTACAATATTCTTCCCGTATCTCCCGGTCTAACTCAAAGTTTGCATCCAAGAAGCCATAAAGACGTTCTCTGCCAACTGCCTCATCCTCTGGTATTGCACCGATAAATGCCGGATTCTTGCTTGTTGTTAAAGCGTATTTGGTAAGTTCCTTTGCTGCACCATAATCATCATAATATACACAGGAATAATCTTTGACACATTGTGCCAACACAACCAAAGGAACCGTAATATCCTTCATTGCTTTATAATGTTCCTTTGTGAAATACGTACCGATCATAATAATTCCGTCAACATGATTCTGACGCAATTGCTTCAAGTAACGAATCTCCTCTTTGATATCGTTATGGGTATCTGCCAATAAGATCTGATATCCCTTATCCCCTAATACAGAACTGATTCCCTGTACCATCCGGCTGATAGAATCCGAATTAAGCTTCGGAATAATAACCCCGATAAATCCTGTCTTCTTTGTTCGTAACATCTGTGCCTGTGCTGAAGGTTGATACCCCGTCTCTTCTATCACCTTGCGAATCTGTTCACGCTTCTCAGCACTTACGTACCCATCATTCAGATACCTTGATACTGTTGCTCTAGACACCCCCGCCAATGCCGCAATCTCATTAATATTCATAATTCTCCTTTTCCTGCATCGACATTAACAAAGAAATTCATTACTGATATTTTCCTTGTATAATATAATATTCATTCTCTTGGAATTCGATATGAAATATATTATACCGAAACATGGGAACGATTTCAAGTAACAAACGCAATTCTTTAACATATCTTAGTAAAGAGAACAATTGTGCAAATACGCAGAAGTGAGGATATATGTTATTTCGAAAACCTTTGAAAGCCACGCAGGACAATATTGACGAGGGATTCCTGCAAATACAGGCAGTATCCGATAATAACCAGATTCCGGTTGCAGACGCAACAATCGAGATTGCAAATACCGGTGATCCAAACAAACCTCTAGAGCAGATCACAACCGATGCGGATGGAATTACTGAACGTATCTCTTTAGATGCACCACCCGTGGAATTCTCCATGGAGCCAACCGATAACCAGCCATACAGCGAATATAATCTTAAGATATCTGCACCCGGATATGAAGATACGATCATCTCCGGTGTTCAGATCTTGTCCGGAGAGGTTGGTCTTCAAAATATCCGCATGACCCCTGCAGCCGGCAGCGAACGATTATATAACCCAATTGTCATTGGTGGTCATACATTATGGGAATTCTATCCACCTAAGATTGCCGAAGCCGAAATCAAGCCTATGGATGAACGTGGTGAGATTGTATTGAGCCGTGTTGTTATTCCCGAATATATTGTTGTACATGATGGTACGCCGACTGACACCTCTGCGCTTGATTACTATGTTCCTTTTCAGGAATACATCAAAAATGTTGCCTCTTGTGAAATCTATGCCACCTGGTCAGAATCCACGATTACAGCTAATGTATTGGCAATCCTTTCATTTACACTGAATCGTGTCTATACTGAATGGTATCGTGGAAAAGGTTATGACTTTACGATCACCTCCTCAACTGCATTTGATCATAAATGGATCTATCAAAAGACCATCTATGAAAATATCTCCCAGATTGTAGACTCTATCTTCACGAATTATCTTTCCCGACCAAATGTTACGCAGCCAATCCTTACACAATACTGTGATGGCAAACGTGTCACCTGTCCAAACTGGATGAGCCAGTGGGGTTCTAAATATCTCGGGGATCAGGGATATACACCAATCGAGATCATCCGCAACTATTACGGTGATGATATGTATATCAACGAAGCAGAGATCATATCCGGTATTCCTGCATCCTGGCCGGGCTACGATCTCTCGATCGGTTCTACCGGACAGAAAGTGAGTATGATCCAGGAGCAGTTAAACCGTATTGCACAAAACTATCCTTCCATCCCAACAGTTCTGATTGATGGTAATTATGGGGAATCCACCAAATCTGCCGTGGAACAATTCCAGCGTATTTTTAACCTTCCTGTTACCGGAATCGTTGACTATCCAACCTGGTATAAGATTTCCCAGATCTATGTTGGTGTGAGCCGGATTGCAGAACTCATATAACCCGTGCACAGCGTAAGGGATTCTGACAAGAACAGCACGAAACACAATAACGTAAATACCGGTTGCAAGGATATAACATTTATCATACGCAGGTACTTCAGAGCCGCCGGTACTTGGCGAGGTATTTTCGAGCCTAGTACCGCTGCGAGTGATGAGTAGCGAGAGCGTGCCTGCGATGGTAATGTTATATTCAAAACAACCGGTTCATAACTTAATGTTTCGTGCGTCCGTCTCCCTTACGCTGTGCAAGGGTATAAGTTTATTTTACTCTATCGTAATCTTACGGAAATTCTTCTTCCCCTTCTTCAATACGAAGTCAGATTCAAAATCAGCCTTGGTAAATGTTGCGAACGGATCATTTACTTTATCTCCATTGACCGTAACACCTCCCTGTTGAACGCCACGACGTGCCTCAGCCTTAGAAGTTACTAATTCCGCCTTCAACATTAAGTCAAGAATACCGATCTTGCCTTCCTCGTTAAAATCATCCGCAGTTAAATTGGTGGTTGGCATATTGTCTGCATTACCACCGCCTGCAAATAATGCTCTGGCTGCGTCTTGTGCTTTCTCTGCCTCTTCCTCACCATGCACCAACTTAGTAAGTTCAAATGCAAGAATTTCCTTTGCCTGATTCAACTGGCTGCCTTCCCATGAATCCATCTCATCGATCTGCTCTAGCGGAAGGAATGTCAACATACGGATACATTTTAATACGTCCGCATCGGCTACATTTCTCCAGTACTGATAGAAGTCAAATGGAGAAGTCTTATTCGGATCAAGCCATACCGCACCGGACTGTGTCTTACCCATCTTCTTACCCTCTGAATTGAGCAATAAGGTAATGGTCATGGCACATGCGTTCTTACCAAGTTTACGACGGATCAACTCTGTACCACCAAGCATATTAGCCCACTGATCGTCACCACCAAACTGCATGTTACAGCCATATTTCTGGAATAGCTCAAAGAAATCATAACTCTGCATGATCATGTAGTTAAACTCCAAAAATGTAAGTCCACGCTCCATACGCTGTTTGTAACACTCATGCGAAAGCATTCTGTTTACAGAGAAATGAGCTCCAACCTCACGTAATACATCCACATAATTCAGATCTAATAACCAGTCTGCATTGTTAACCATCAAGGCTTTGCCTTCAGAGAAATCAATAAATTTACTCATCTGCTTCTTGAAGCACTCGCAGTTATGCTCAATCGTCTCTTTTGTCATCATCTGACGCATATCACTACGTCCGGATGGATCACCGATCATGGCAGTACCGCCACCGATCAATGCGATTGGCTTATTTCCTGCCATCTGCAAACGCTTCATCAGACAAAGTGCCATGAAGTGTCCTACATGCAGGCTGTCTGCGGTTGGATCAAATCCAATATAGAAGGTTGCCTTACCATTGTTAATTAATTCCTTAATCTCTTCCTCATCTGTTACCTGAGCGATGAGCCCTCTTGCGACTAATTCATCATAAATTGTCATCTTTTCATCCTCTCTTTCTTATCCGCAAGGTGTACATCCTTAGCAGAACGTTCCTATAATACAAAAAAGCCCGTCCTACCGATTCTTCGTATAGGACGAGCATATATACCCGTGTTACCACCTAAATTCACAACAGACTCGCATCTGCTGCCTTAGCAGGTATCATCTGTAACTGCTTACAGGAAATACCCGATGTTATAACGTACATCAATCGTCATAGCCTACTAGGAATACTCCATTCGGTATGAGGCTCAAAGAGGTATTCATAACAAGTCTTCCATGCGCCTCTCACCAGCCGGCAGCTCTCTGTATGGGTTTGCTTCTTACTACTTGTTCTTATCAACGCCGCGAATAGGTACAGTATAATCAAGAATGAACTGTTTGTCAATAACTACTTACGGACATTTTGTAGACTGTCTGATCTACGAATTCCAACGTGATCTTCATTATACCGGAGTCCACATTAACGACACTGTAATCATCATTATCCGGTATATCTGCATCCGGGAATACCGCTTTCACTTCCGCTACGGAAGATCCAATACCAATGCCTTTTTGAATCACAAACGGAACGGCATATTGTTTGTCATCTGCCTTAAATGACGAAGCGACCATATATGTGATCACCATATCATCCGGCGATGTTACCGTGTTCTTCTTCTGATTCGTCACCTTGATATAAGCAACCGGTTCATCCGATGCATTCAGTAATTCACATTGGAAGGAATCTCCCGCTTCAATGCCATCTGTCATATCGTCATAATATCGTTTCTCTATATGAAATGCATCCGGCAGATCTTTCATCGGCATTGGAAACTCCAACTTCTCATCAAACAATGCAACATGATTCGTGTCCCCGATCGTATCCTCATACTTTGTATCATAGAGCGGATAAATGACTGCCTCGGAGTCCTCATTTTGACCACGGTTAAAAAACGGAATCACAACAAAGAACACAAGCAGAGCAATTACGATCAGACAAACATTACGTATCTTCTTGTTCATACAATCTTAGTGATGGAACAGACGAATGCCGGTAAAGCACATTGCCATTCCATATTTGTTACAAGTATCAATAACATTGTCATCACGGATGGAACCACCCGGCTGTGCAATGTACTTCACGCCACTCTTGTGAGCACGCTCAATATTATCACCAAATGGGAAGAATGCATCAGAGCCAAGTGCTACATCCGTCATCTGGTCAAGCCATGCACGCTTCTCTTCTCTTGTAAATACCTCCGGTTTCTCGGTGAAAAAGTTCTCCCAAGTGCCATCGGCTAATACATCCATATAATCATCGCTCATATATACATCAATCGTATTGTCACGGTCTGCACGTCCGATACCATCCTTAAATGGAAGATTTAACACCTTTGGATTCTGACGCAAGAACCAGTTATCTGCCTTCTGTCCAGCAAGTCTTGTACAATGAATTCTTGACTGCTGACCAGCACCGATACCGATTGCCTGTCCACCCTTCGTATAACATACGGAATTAGACTGTGTATATTTCAAAGTGATCATAGCAATGGCAAGATCAATCTTAGCCTGCTCCGGAATCTCTTTGTTCTCGGTTACTACATTAGCGAATAATTCATCATTGATCACAAGCTCATTTCTACCCTGCTCAAAGGTTACACCAAATACATCCTTCTGCTCAATCGGGGCCGGAACATATTCCGGATCAATCTCGATAACACAGTAATTACCTTTCTTCTTTGCCTTCAAAAGCTCTAATGCTTCCGGCTCATATCCCGGTGCGATCACACCATCAGATACTTCACGCTTAATTAACTTTGCTGTGGACACATCACACACATCTGACAAAGAAATGAAATCACCAAAAGAAGACATTCTGTCTGCACCTCTTGCTCTGGCATACGCATTTGCAAGTGGAGATAACTCTCCCATATCATCTACCCAGTAGATCTTTCTCTCTACCTCAGTAAGTGGAAGTCCAACTGCCGCACCTGCTGGAGATACATGCTTAAATGATGTTGCAGCAGGAAGACCGGTTGCTTTCTTCAATTCCTTCACTAACTGCCAGCCGTTAAATGCATCTAATAAGTTGATATAGCCCGGCTTACCACAAAGAATCTTGATCGGTAAGTCTTCTCCATTCTTCATAAATACTCTGGATGGCTTCTGGTTTGGGTTACAGCCGTATTTTAACTGGATCTCGTTCATAGTTATATTCCTCCTTAATATTCCGTTCTTTTGTCTATATCTTTTCTTTTGTTATTTTCAATATCTACTGTTGTATTCCATGCTTACTTGTTCTTGTTAATGATCTTTGTCTCACAGGTTCCGTCTGCAATATTGATATAACGGATAAACAGGGATACTTTGTTGTCTTCATTCAGATTATTCCATACAAGATCTGCAAATTCATTCATATCATTTGGAATATCAATCAAAGTTGGCTCTCCCTCGAAGCTTGGTAATGGATTACCGTCACCCATGTAAGTATGAATGAAATGTCCTTCTCCATTGACCGGGTTCTCATATGCAAATGTATAACGGTTGCATGCATCCGGGTTACCGTTATTGCTCTTTAAGATTGACATTGCATAATTAAATGCGCCCTTATCAAAATGAAGGATTCCTGAAATTCTAGGTGTGTAGTTTGGTGCATCCGGCTCAAACTCTCTGGTACGAAGTGCCTGCTCAAAGGTATACTGCTTATCCATCAGATCATAGATCGTATCGGTCTGGTCACCATTGGTTACGATTGTCTTGTTCCCAAGTACCCGAACCGGTGCATAGATGATCAGGCTAGGATCTTCCAACTTAGAAGGATCAAATGCCTGTGTGCGGATTCCCTCTCCATCCTCCACAAAGATACGGTTACGGCTGTTCTCACTTCTACCCATGATAAAATATGCAATTGCTGCATGAGTTCCATCCGGTGTCTTACCGATCACAATTCCTCTTCCCGGATAGGATGTTGCACTTAATTCTGCTACTAATGACTGCTGTTTCATAACTACCTCCTTATGCTAGATCAAATCTTCTTCCATGAGACACTATCCCTTGGAAATAAACCATAAAAATAACCGCCTGGTACCCCAAAACGGTGCCCAGACGGTCGGCAATTCTTCGCGTTGTGTTCCCCCTGGGTACTCCCAGCTTCCGTCAGTCGCACAACCTGATAATAATATAATACATGAATCTAATAAAAATGCAAGTGAAAAAGATGAAATTCAAGAAAAGTTCAGAA
>QWCE01002113.1_pt1 | contig 26171 bp, 27 predicted proteins | sample 1972531 | NCBI WGS metagenome assembly QWCE01 (sample SAMN09866716, study PRJNA288562) | Human gut metagenome isolate term4_stool, whole genome shotgun sequencing... | reverse complement strand
GTTCGCTGACAATATTTTAGTTATAGACCAAGGAAAGCTGGTACAGCAGGGAACGCATGAACAGTTAATAGAAGAAGAAGGAATATATAAAGATTTCCAAAAAATACTCAATAAGACAAGTAACTGGCAACTCAGTTGAACAAATTTATTTTAATTTAGCAACTCCAATTATTATGAAAAGGGGACTCCTGCATGCTCATGTTTGCAGTCAGTCCCTTTTGTTTTAGGGTCAGCGCATTAGTTTTCGTACCCCTTGCTCATTTTCGTACCCCTGAGTATGAGTTTCGTACCCTAAGCGGCTGTGTCGTTAATATGTATCAAATATGGCGTTTTGTTCTCATGAATTTAAATATTTGAAAAAAGGCAATAAAAAAAGCCGCCGTAAAGGCGACTTTGGTGGAGATGAGGAGGATCGAACTCCTTACCTCTTGAATGCCATTCAAGCGCTCTCCCATGTGAGCTACACCCCCGCAATTGAGTTCTTGATTAGTATACGGGGATGGAGGAAAAATGTCAAGCCCTTTTTACAGGAGAAGGGCAAACAAGGCGTTGCTCCCGTATTCCGGCGCGCTCAGGCGATAGGAATGGTAGCGGGGATCGGTAAAGGTGTCGGCGGGATCCACGGTGATATTGTCCGCCTCAAGCCCGGCCTCCCCAAGCATGAGGGCATTGGTTTTTTTCATGTCGATAAAGTCATGGGCATCGTCGTCGAGGCGTATGACGTCTTCGGCGAAAGAAAAGGCCTCCCGCCACAGGGCGCTCACTTCCTTACCCACCTGAAAGCTGTCGGGGCCGATACAGGGGCCGATAAAGGCCAGAACGTCTTTGGGATTCGTACCGTAATGTGCCCCCATGACGGCCAGGGCCTTTGCGGGCAGCTTTTTCACCGTGGAGCGCCAGCCCGCGTGGATACATGCCATGGCCTCATTCACAGGATCGTAAAGAAGCACCGGCGTGCAGTCGGAGATGCGACTGACGAGGGCCACATGCTTTTCATTCGTCACCATGGCGTCGGTGTCGGCCACGATGCGGTAGCCGAAGTAGTCGTCGCCTGATTGCTCGTCGTCGATGAGAGCCACATGATCGGAATGGGTTTGATTCATAAAGTAAACGGCGCGGGCACGAACTTGCAATTCATTTAAGAAGCCTTCGGTGTCTTTTCGCAGGTGATCGCCGCCGAGGAAGGAGCGAAAATCGTAGGGCTTTTGAGACACGGCGAAGCGTATCCCGCGGGAATCTCTTAATAACACGGTTTATCCGCCTTTCCAACTCTCTTTCCATTGGTTATAATGGTTCTGGAGGAATTTATGAGAAAATTTAAAAAGAGGATGCTCCTCTTTCTTATTATTATAAGCGTCGCCCTCTTGGGAATCAAAGGAAAGACGCTCCTTCCCTACAAGGCCGAAACTTTATTTCAAACGAAGACCAATCAGGAAATCACCGCCATGGGCATTTTAAAAGGCGGCGTCCTCGCCACCTTCGACGGGGATCGTTTGGTTTTTTACGACAAGCAGCAGCGAAAAAAAGTGGTGGACCGTTTAGGGGAAGGACAGAAGGCATTTTTCGGCGAAGCCGACGCCATGCTCTACGACAAAGACGTGGACAAGGTGGCGGTATTCGGCGAAGACGGCAAGGAAAAGCAGTCCTACCATTTGGACGGCGCTTTGTTTAATGCCTGTGTCCAAAACGGCACGCGCATATTCCATTGCCGCTACGACGACGGCGAAAAACTTTTTGTAGCTTCCGACGGCGGCAGCCTGTCCGAAGTCTTTCAAACGAAAAATTATATTTTAGACTACAGATTCGATTCGCGGAACTCTTTCGTGGTCACGGAGCTTTCCAATGCGGCCAACGGCTACAAGACTACGGTCTATAGTCGATCGGGCAAAGCCGATCCCGGCGCCATGGAAAGTGCGGAGTTTCCCATGGAAGTGGCCATGCGCATGGTCGTGGGCAAGTATCCCGTGATTCTCACGGAAAAGCATTTGTACGGCTTAAGCAAAGAGCTTATGACGGAAAAGACGCCGATCCTCTCCGACGTGGCCATGTACCACAATCGCCTCTATTCCCTTCACAGCGGCCTGCTCAGCGTCTACGACTCCAAGCTCAGAGAAAAGAAGCACTACCTTATGGAGGCCAATGTGGATCGTCTCGCGGTGATGAAGGAAGGCCTATTCGCCTACGGCAATCGGGAAATTTTATCCCGGCCCACTTCCGCCGCACCCTATCATATTCGCTTCGACGACAATCAGGAAAAGCTCATTTTAAAAGACGGCTATGTGGCGGCCTACGAACACAAGCACCTGGCCTTTTATCGCTTAAAGCCCCATCTGTCATTGAGCAAAAACAAAATTCAGGAATTAAAATACGCGGAGTAATCAGACTGGAGTTTCTATGACTGAAGTGAGAGCCTTTTTATTTACGGCGCCGGGGAAATTAAGTGTTCCCGGCATCATTATCGCAGGGGTCCTGCTCTTTTTTGCTGCCCGCATCGCGGTGAGCTTAATCAGAAGCGCCCTGACGAAATACATCGCCAATCGGGAGCGAAAGGCGATCCGAAACAAGCGCCGGATCATTACCTTAACCCATCTGGCGGGGAATGCATCGAAATACGCCGTCTACGGCGTCGCCCTGTTGATCTTTTTAAATCTGTGCCGGATCAACACCTCCGCCTTAATCGCCACGGCGGGGATCGGCTCTTTGGCCCTGGCCATGGGGGCGCAGGAAATTATTAAAGACTTTCTCAACGGCTTTTTTATTATTTTCGACGATCAATTCGCCGTAGGGGAATACGTGGAGTGCGCCGACAAGAAAGGCTACGTGGAATCCCTGGGCTTTCGCGCCACGGTGATTCGCGATTTTGACGGCGCTCTGCATACCATTCCCAATTCCGCCATTCGCATCGTCACCAATCAAGGGCGCGGCCGCAAGCGGGCCAAGGTCGTGGTTCCCGTCGACCGCAAGGAAGATCCCGATCGGGCCATTACCGTCATCGACGGGGCGGCAAAGAGCTTGAGAGAAAAATATCCCAAATCCGAATTCGACGTGTGGGGCGTGACGAATTTTATTTCCAACGGCTATGAAATCACTGTCGTCGCCTGGGACGATGCCCACAATCAGTTTGAGCTGGAGTACGATTTAAGAAAGGCCATCGCCAAGGCCATGAACGAGGCGGACATCAACATTCCCATCGCCCGTTACGAAATCCCCTTTAAAGGAGAGGTGAAATGAACCGACTGTATTACGAAGAAGGCGACGTGGTGACCTTAAAGAAAGGCCATCCCTGCGGCGAAAATCTGTGGAAGATTTTGCGGACCGGGGTGGATATAAAACTGGCCTGCATGGGCTGCGATCGTACCATTTGGATGTCCCGCATGGATTTTGAAAAGCGGGTCAGGAAAATAAAAGAAGGCGACAAAATGGTGGCCATCGTTCATCATCGGCCGGGGAAAGAACCGGAGGAAGATGAAAGTGTATAAACGATGAAATATCTCCCGTTTATTGCGAGAATGAGCCGAATTTGTTAAAATAAAAAGTTAGTGAAAGGAACGTGTATAAATGTCTCTATTAGATAAAGTTTTCGGCACCTACTCCGATCGGGAGATTAAAAAAATCCGCCCGATTATGGAAAAAGTCCTCTCCATGGACAGTGCCATGCAAAAATTAACCGACGAAGAATTAAGAGCAAAGACCGCTGAGTTTAAAACCCGCGTCGCCGGCGGCGAATCCCTGGACGATATTCTGCCCGAGGCCTTTGCCGTGGTGCGGGAAGCCGCCGATCGCGTCCTGGGGATGAAACACTTCCCCGTGCAAGTTCTTGGCGGGATCATTCTCCACCAAGGCCGTATCGCCGAAATGAAGACCGGTGAAGGGAAGACCTTGGTCGCTACCCTGCCCGCCTATTTAAACGCCTTGGCAGGCAAGGGCACCCACGTGGTCACGGTCAACGACTACCTGGCCGAACGGGACAAGCAATGGATGGGCAAGGTCTATTCCTTCTTAGGCATGACCGTGGGCTGTATTCTCCACGACATGACCCCCGAAGAACGTCAAGTCGCCTACGGCGCCGACATTACTTACGGGACCAACAACGAATTCGGTTTCGACTACCTTCGTGACAACATGGTAGTCTATCAGGAAAATCAAGTTCAACGGGAACTCTACTACTGTATCGTCGACGAAGTGGACTCCATCTTAATCGACGAAGCCCGTACCCCGTTAATCATCTCCGGTCAAGGGGATGAGTCCACCGAACTTTACACCCAAGCCAAGAATTTCGTCGACACCTTAAGTTTCAGAATCAAGGACCAAGCGGAAGAAGCGGAAGATCGCTTTAACCGCGAATTCCGCGACGAAACCGTGGACTACGTCATCGACGAAAAGCAAAAGACTGCGACCCTCACCGAAATCGGTACGAACAAGGCGCAACAATATTTCGGTATCGACAATTTAACCGATCCCGACAATACGGAGCTGCTCCACCACATTCACCAAGCCTTAAAGGCGAAGGGAACCATGCACCGCGACATCGACTACGTTGTCGACGAAGGCGAAATCATTATCGTCGATGAATTTACCGGCCGTCTCATGTACGGTCGTCGCTACTCCGAAGGCCTGCACCAAGCTATCGAAGCGAAGGAAGGCATCGAAGTCCGGGCCGAATCGAAAACCTTGGCCACGGTTACCTTCCAAAACTTCTTCCGTATGTATAAGAAGCTCGCCGGTATGACCGGGACGGCTATGACGGAAGAATCGGAGTTCAGAGAAATCTACAACATCGACGTCGTTGAAATTCCCACCAACAAAGAGGTCATTCGTGACGATCAGGACGACGCCATTTACCGCTCGGAGGATGCGAAATTCCGCGCCGTCGCCGACGAAATCGCTCGTCGTCACGAAACGGGTCAACCGATCCTGGTCGGTACCGTATCCATCGAAAAATCGGAAAAGCTATCTTCTTATCTGAAAAAGCGCGGCATTCCTCACAAGGTATTGAATGCGAAGCGCCACAAACAGGAATCTGAAATCGTCGCCCAAGCCGGTCGCTACGGCGCCGTCACCATCGCCACCAACATGGCCGGTCGTGGTACCGACATCGTCCTCGGGGGCAATCCCGAGTTTATGGCCAAGGAAAAAATGGCCAGAGAAGGCTACGAGCCTGAAATGATCGAAGCGGCGGACAGCTATTTCGAAACCGACGATCAAGAAGTCTTGGAAGCCAGAAAGCGCTTCAGCGATTTGCGAAACGAAATCAAAGTGGAAACCGACGCCGAAAAAGAAAAGGTCATCGCCGACGGCGGCCTGCACATTATCGGTACGGAACGCCACGAATCCCGTCGTATCGACAACCAATTGCGAGGCCGTTCCGGTCGTCAAGGGGACCAAGGTAGCACGAAGTTCTACATTTCCGCCGAAGACGATTTGATCCGCCTCTTTGCCGGCGACCGCTTCAAAAAGGTTATGGACGGCATCGATGCGCCGGAAGACGAGCCCATCGAAGCGAAAATTTTGACCCGTCTCATCGAATCGGCGCAACGGAAGGTGGAAGGCAACAACTTCAGTATTCGTAAAAACGTCTTGCAATACGACGACGTCATGAATAAACAACGGGAAGTTATTTATTCCGAACGTGAAAAGGTATTGAAGGGCGACGACCTTTCCGGCGACATCGCTTCCATGACGGAGGATTTGATCGACGACACCGTCGACTTCAATGTCAAAATCAACGACAAGCACGAAAAATACATCGACTACGAAGGCATTTACCACTTTGGCCGCAGCGCCTTCGACTTCGACGAAGATTTCCTCGACGGCCACAAAGATGCAAGCGCTGATGAAATCAAGCGCTTCATGAAGGAAGAAGCCAAGGAAGCTTACGCCGAAAAGGTCAAGGAATTCGGCGAAGAAGCCTTCCGCGAAGTGGAACGGGTCGTTCTTCTGCGCGTGGTGGACCAACGTTGGATGGACCACATCGACGCCATGGATCAATTGCGTCAAGGGATCGGCCTCAGAGCCGTCGGCCAAATCGATCCGGTCCGCGCCTATGCGGAAGAAGGCTTCGATATGTTTGAAGCCATGAACGAAAGCATTCGGGAAGAAACCGTGCGCATTATGTACCACGTTCAAAACCCGGAAAAGATGGAACGGAAGCAAGTGGCCAAGGAAGTGAAGACCGTCAACCCCGACAGCGGCGTACAAGAACCTATTCGTCGTACGGAGAAAAAAATCGGTCGTAACGATCCCTGTCCCTGCGGCAGCGGCAAGAAGTACAAACACTGCTGCGGCAAAAAAGCCTAAGACCGGAAAGGATCTCTATGGAGCAAAATTTATTTTTGGATCGGGGTCGCCTGGAATCCGTAGAGGAGCTGGTCGAGCGACTGGCCAACAGCATCGACATCGAAGGCCTGAAGCAACAAAACCGGGAGCTGACGGAAAAAACTATGGAGCCGGGCTTTTGGGACGATACGGAGTCGGCGCAAAAAATCATTCGCCAACAAAATGCCATTAAATCCCGCACCGACGTTTACGACGACTTGGAAGAAGCCATCGAGGAAGCGGCGGTGACCTTGGAGCTCATGGAGGAAGAAGAGGACTACAGTCTTTACGATCAACTGACAAAAAGTCTGGACGCCATCGAAAAACAGGCCCACGAATTTAAAATTCAAACCCTTTTAAACGGCGAGTACGACATGAACAACGCCATTCTCTCCATTCACGCCGGTGCCGGCGGCACCGAGGCCCAAGACTGGGCGGGCATGCTGTTGAGAATGTACATGCGCTATGCCGAGGATAAAGGCTATTCCGTGGAAGTGCTGGATATGCTGGAAGAAGACACGGCGGGGATTAAGTCGGCGACGCTTTTGATCTCCGGACCCCACGCCTACGGTTATTTGAAATCGGAAAAGGGCGTGCACCGTTTGGTGCGCATTTCGCCCTTCGATGCGGCGAAAAAACGCCACACCTCTTTTACTTCCGTGGATGTCTATCCGGAATTGGACGACAACATCGACGTGGAAATCAATCAGGAAGACATTAAGGTGGACACCTACCGTGCTTCCGGTGCCGGCGGCCAACACGTCAACACCACGGATTCCGCCGTGCGCATCACCCACATTCCCACGGGGATCGTGGTGCAGTGCCAAAACGAACGGAGTCAAATACAAAACCGCGAACAGGCCATGAAAATGTTGCAGGCCAAGTTGGTGGCGCTGAAAGAGGAAGAGCAGAAGGAAAAAATCGAGGACCTGGCGGGGAACTACTCCCAAATCGCCTGGGGCTCCCAGATTCGTTCCTACGTCTTCCATCCCTACACCATGGTGAAGGACCATCGCACCGGCGCCGAGGTGGGGGATGTGAGTCGCGTCATGGACGGCGACCTGGAACCTTTCATCAACGCCTACTTGGAAGACAAGGCGGAAGCCTGATTGGAATAAAGATATAAAGAATAAAAAGAGAGGCTCGCCCTCTCTTTTTAAATGGAGGAACCATGACCATTGGAAAGATTTTGGCCGGGGAATTCAACATCGCCCCCGAGCGAATCGACGCCACATTAAAACTTTTAGACGAAGGCAACACCGTGCCCTTTATTGCCCGCTACCGAAAAGAAGCCACCGGCGGCATCGAAGACGAAGTGCTTCGCAAAATCGAAAGCCGCAAGCAGGAGCTGGAAAAGGTGGCGGACCGTCGGGAGACGGTGCTGAACACCATCGAGGGCCTTGGAAAGCTTACCGACGAATTAAAAAATACCATCGACAACACCTGGGACATGCAGACCTTGGAAGATCTCTACCGCCCCTACAAGCCCAAGCGCAGAACCCGTGCCACGGCGGCGGAAGAAAAGGGCTTGGGGCCCTTGGCGGAAAACTTCATGTCCGATGAAAGCATGGATGTCTTTAACGCCATGGTGGACGCATTCGAAGGCCTTGAGAAGGAAGAAATCCTAGCCGGCGTCAGCGACATCGTGGCGGAATCCATTTCCAACGACCCGGCGGTGCGTCGCCTCTTGAAAAGCTATCTGTGGCGGCGGGGCGAGATCCTCACGGAAAGCGGCAAGGAAGCCGACGCCGCCTACGCCATGTACGAGGATTTCCACGCCCCTTTAAAAGAGGTGAAGAATCACAATATCCTCGCCATGAATCGGGGCGAAGGGGAAGGAGCGGTGAAGGTCAAAATTCAGTGCAACGAAGATGCGCTGATTTCCATGATCACCCAAATCAGACGGCCGGCAGAAGACAAGCTCGACGCCTTTTCCCCCATGGCGGAGGACGCCTTTAAGCGCTTGCTCTTTCCATCACTGGAGCGGGAAATCCGACGGGATTTAAAAGAGCGGGCGGAAGCCGATGCCATCGAAGTCTTTGCTCATAACTTAAAGCCCCTTCTCCTCAGTCCGCCCTTGGGCCACTACGTGGTTTTGGGACTGGACCCGGGTTATCGCACGGGCTGCAAGGTGGCGGTGGTGGATGAAAACGGAAAGTTTTTAGACAACGCCGTCATCTATCCCGCGCCGCCGGTGCAAAAGGTGGCGGAGGCGAAGCGGATCATCGCGAGCCTGGTGAAAAAATACGATGTGAAATTTATCGCCATCGGCAGCGGCACGGCCAGTTATGAAACGGAACAATTCGTCTCGGGCCTCATCGAAGAGAAAAATTTAGACGTGGCCTATGCCGTAGTCAGCGAAGACGGCGCCAGCGTCTATTCCGCATCGGAGCTGGGCATCGAAGAATTTCCCGATCTGGACGTCACCGTGCGCGGCGCCATTTCCATTGCGCGGCGTCTCCAGGATCCTTTGGCGGAGCTGGTGAAGATCGAGCCGCGCCACATCGGCGTGGGCCAATACCAACACGACCTGGACAAAAAGGCCCTGGACGATCGCCTGCAGGGCGTGGTGGAAGGGGCGGTCAACGAAGTGGGCGTGGACATAAACTCCGCCTCCGCCTCTCTCTTGTCCCTTGTGGCGGGCATCGGCCCGAGCCTCGCGAAAAACATCGTCTCCTATCGGGAGACGACAGGCGCTTTTAAAAATCGCCGGGACATTAAAAAGGTCAAGGGCTTAGGCGAAAAGGCCTTTAAGCAATCGGCGGGCTTTTTGCGCATTCAAGATGCGGAAAATATTTTGGACCGCACCGGCGTGCACCCGGAATCCTACGACTTGGCGGCCTTGATTTTACGGGAAGAAGATCTCACCGAGGGCGAGGAGAAAATCCTTCGTGAAGCCGGCGCCTTTACCGTGGAAGACATTCGCAAGGAGTTGGAGAAGCCGGGGAGAGACCCTCGTGGCGACACGGAAGACGTGGGCCTTCGCCGCTCTGCTCTCACCATGGAAGAATTGATTCCCGGTCTCGAGCTGGAAGGCGTCGTGAAGAATGTGGTGGACTTCGGCGCCTTTATCGACATCGGCGTCAAGAAGGAAGGGCTGCTCCACATTTCTAAAATGAAAGGCAAGGGGAGAAAGGCCATTTACAATCTGCTGAAAGTCGGCGACCGCCTGACGGTGGTCATCGAAAAAGTGGATAAAGAGCGGGGCCGAATTTCCTTAGACATGCAACATTAGCAGAAGCGGGGAATGTACCCCGCTTTATTTTTTTGTCTCTGAAAAGGGCAAGCTGTGCTATAGTAGACTTAAGAAGGAGAAGGAGGAGAAGATGAAAAAATTTGTCATCGCATTCGACAATCAAGACGAAGTTTACGACGCATTGGACGCCACGGAAGATTTGGGCACGCGGGTAATTCCTCTCTTGCCGGAAATAAGAGAATCCTGCGGCCTGTCCCTTATGGGGGATATCGAAAAGGTGGATGCCGTGGTGGGCATACTTGATGAGAAGCAACTTCCTTACAACGGCGTCTATTCCTACGAAAGGGAACACGGCGAGCGAAAGGTGGAGGAACTATGATTTATTTAGACAACGGCGCCACGACGGCGATTAAGCCGGAAGCCGTGGCAAAGGCAGTCTATGCGGGGCTCACGGAAGGCTACGGCAATCCCGGCAGAGGCAGCCACGAATGGGCGCAGCGCTCTTACCATGCCCTGAGAAAGGCGCGGAAAAATATGGCGGCCCTTCTCCATACGGATGCGACCATCGCCCTGAACAGCGGTGTGACGGAAAGTTTGAACATCGCCATTCACGGCCTCATCGGCAAAGAAGATCACGTGATCACGTCGGTGATGGAACACAATTCCGTCTTAAGACCCCTTTACGCCACGGGCTGCGATTTGGATTTTCTTCCCTTGACCAAGGATTATGCCCCGGATTTAAATGACCTGGATAAATTTTTAAAACCCAATACCAAGGCCATCGTCATCTCCCACGCATCCAATGTGGTGGGCAGCGTCACGGATTTCGACGGCATCTTGAACTTCGCCAAGGCCCACGATCTCTTCGTGGTCATCGACGGCGCGCAGGCCTTAGGACAAGTGAAGGTGGATCTGTCGGATAAGTGGACCGACAAACTGGTCTACTGCTTCGCCGGACACAAATCCCTTTACGGGCCCATGGGCACCGGCGGCTTTTTCTATGGCAAGGACATCGACATGCCGCCATTGACCCATGGGGGCAGCGGCATCGACAGCTTCAATCACGAAATGCCCCACGAAAAGTCCGTCTGCTGGGAAGCGGGCACGGCCAATGTCCACGGCTTTTGCGGCTTGGCGGAAGGCGCCGCCTTCGTGTCCGAGGACAGCTATTACGAAAAGAAAAATAAAATCTTCAAGCGCCTCTTAGACGGCCTCTATGAGCTCGAGGGCTACAAGATATTCTATCCCTCGCACTTGGGCACCGCCTGTGTGAGCATTTTAAAAGACGGCATGAGCAGCCAAGAGCTGGCCATGCTTCTTCAGGAAGAAGACATCGCCACGCGGCCGGGCTACCACTGCGCGCCCCTGCTCCACGAATACCTTCACACGAAGGAATCGGGGCTGTGTCGTCTGTCGCCTTCCTACTTCAATACAGAGGAAGAGATCGATCGGGTACTTGATGTATTAAAAGTGATTGAATAGTCTACCGGACTGTGGTATAATTAACCTAGTAGTACTGTTTGATTACGGTGGTTACCGATTTTAGTCGGTAGTTTTTATCTGATGCAGGGTGTGCGATGGGTGTTCGAGGAGTGCCTGATGTGGGACATTTCGAGCCGTTAAGCACACCCCCGCTCAGAGTTTTTATAAGAAAAAATCAGCAAAACAAAAAGCATCGACACCATCCAAGATTGCGAATTTAGGAGAACCTAAGACGGCAGTCTTTTTTTGGTTCTCTTAATCGCTGAATTAGGAGTGACAATTATGCTCAGTCATTTGCTGAGACCCCTTGAACTAAAGAAAAAAGATTTTTTCAAAATCCTGCTAGGTTGTGCCATTATGGCTTTCGGCGTGGTCAATGTCCACGAGCCCTCCCAAATCACCGAAGGCGGTGTCTTGGGTATGAGTCTGTTTTTAAAGAAAGTCGTCGGCTTAAACCTGGCCTATGTATCTCCGGTGTTAGACGGAATTTGCTACGCCCTGGGCTTTTCTATGCTGGGAACCCGTTTCCTGAAGAAGTCCGGCGTGGCCACCGTGGCCTTTTCCATATTCTATTGGATCTTTAACTTTATCGGCCCGGTGCTTCCCAATCTCTATCACCTGCCCTTTCTCGCGGCCATTGCCGGCGGGATCTTTATCGGCTGCGGCTGCGGTATCGCCGTCACGGCCGGGGGCTGTGCCGGCGGCGACGACGCCCTGGCCATGGTGATCTCGAAAAAAATGAAGTGGCCCATTTCGCGCGCCTACTTTATTTCCGACGCCGTGGTGCTGGCCCTGTCCTTGAGCTACATCGCACCGACTCGACTGATCTTCTCATTTATGACGACGATTATCTCGTCTTACTTAGTGGGTCAATTCGAGTTAAAGATGAAAGCGCCCGCATGGCAAGTGAGCCAGGGAACGGTAGAAAAGAATGCATAAAAGAAACGACGGAACCGAAAGGTCCGTCGTTTTTTCGTGGAAAAATTTAATTGTCAGTAGGCGAAGGCTTCTTCCTTCGTCAACCAGAAATGGATGCCGCCGGTGGATTCCCGCCAGCGGTCGGGATTGAAATTGCCGGCATACATCATGGTGCGAGGTTTATAAATAAAATCATCGTCGATTAAACTGACGGCGTCGCTGAAATGTTCCTTGCCGGCGAAATCCGTAACGGACACCACATAGGCCTTGTCGCAGCGGCACGAGTTCATGGTGGCGGAGGTGCGGGCCGCGTCGGCGGGGATGTAGAGTGTGACGAGTCGGTGGTTATAACACCTCTTGTAGCCGATAAAGGCGCCTTCTTCCGGACAGTGGAGGCGGAAAAATTGCGTGTCCTCGTCGGTGATCACATCGTCTAATAGGGCATTTTCCAAGACGGCGCCGAAGAGATAGGCACCGGAAAGGTTCGCACCCCTCAGATCGGCGTTTCTGAAATTCACTTCCTGTAATTTGCAGCGGGACAAGTCCGCGCCCTTTAAGACGGCGTGGTCGAACCAGGCGTGGGATAAATCGCTGCCGGAAAAATCCGCGCCGGACAAATCCTGATTGCTGAAATCTTTTCCCGTCAGGTTTTGATCTTTATAGTTCGTATTCTTTTCTTCCATAGCCATCCCTCCTATCAAAAGTATAGCACGTTCGGGGCTGCATTGCGAAGAACTTGCCTTGATAGTATAAGCAGAACCACCGGCTTAGCCGGCAGCACTCTCGTGCTCGGAACTTCTTCCTCTTGCGACAAGTTCCCTGTTGGCGCCAAAGCGCCAATTCTCATACTTTATTTGACATGCTGATTGCATTTGGTTTTTTAGATTCAACCTATGCGTTTAATAATATAAAGAAAGAGAAGACGGAAAGGGATGAACTTTTAACAAGAGAAAAACGTGCTTTCTTCGAGAATAAAAAAACTGAAGAAGAAAAAAACGCTTCAAGAACAAATGCCGAAGATACGTGAGGAAATTGCGGCGTAGGAGAGCGAGAATCAGAATACGACGTATGGAGTAACATATGGTGGATTCGGTATTTAGATGGGAATATATTAATTACCGATAAAAACATATCGAGATATCAAACCGGGCATGCCGGGATTGTGGGGGGTAAGGTTCCATGTTGTTTATGAGAAAACTAAGTAATCCATTTGTATTTCGAATTCTTCCTTGGGCATTGTTTCCAAATGCTGTCGCATTTCTTTTCGACTTTATGTTCGGGGATGATATTGTGGTCTGTCGAGTGGGTCAGATTCTTACTTTCTTTCTGTGGCTTTTGCTCTTGCGCGGACTCAGAAAAAGATCGCAAATTACGGAGTGGGATTTTTTAAAGTCGCAGATTGTATCCCTTGTTATCGCATTGCTCGTTAATGAACTATTGGTTTTTATGCCATTAGAAATCATCGACGCCGGACGGAGCGTTTCGTGGGATTTTCCTTTTGCTAACCACGCACCAATCGCGGGGTCGAAGCTCCCTCTCATTGCCGTATGGTTTGCCACGTTCATCGTTGATCTGTTCTCTATTGATTCTCATGTGAAGTCATTGCAATAGGTATGCGTATAGGTAGTGGTGTGGCGTTAAAAGGTAAGATTAAATTCAGGAAAAGTCATCATCATGAAATGACAAAGAAGGGGCATAAGCCATTCAACGGCGAAGGTCTCTTCTTTTTTAATTACAAGCGGATGCCGACGTTAAATTGCCGCAGGCAAGCGGAAGGTTTTATTGATTTTTCTGCTTTTCTTTGTCATAGCCATCTTTTCTGTGAAAAGTATAGCACTTTCGGGGCTACATTGCGAAGAACTTGCCTTGATAGTATAATTAAAACAAGAAATTTTTATCGACCATCCTCTATGGTCGAGCATATCATCTATATGCGAGGAGGCATACATGTCAAAGAACTTTTATGTAACAACACCCATTTATTACCCCAGCGACAACTTGCACATCGGCCACACCTACTGTACCGTGGCGGCCGACGCTATTAAGCGCTATAAAACCCTTCAAGGTTACAATGTCCTGTTTACCACCGGCACCGACGAACACGGTCAAAAGATCGAAGAAAAGGCCAAGGAAGCCGGCAAGGAACCCTTGGAATACATCGACGCCATTGTAGCCGATACGAAAAAGCTGTGGAAGACCATGGACATCGACTACGATTCCTTTGTCCGCTCCACGGATCCCGAGCACGAAAAAAACGTGCAGATGTTGTTTCAAAAGCTCTATGACAAAGGCGAAATCTATAAGGGCGAATACGAAGGCTACTACTGCACGCCCTGCGAAGCCTTCTGGGCGGAATCCCAATTAGGCGAAGACCATCTTTGCCCGGACTGCGGACGGCCCACCCACCTGCGACACGAAGAAAGCTACTTCTTCCGCCTGTCCGCCTATCGCGACAAGCTGATTCAATACTACGAAGACCATCCGGAATTTATTCAACCGGCCTATCGCAAGAGCGAAATGGTGAACTCCTTCTTAAAGGACGGCCTGGACGACCTTTCCGTCACCCGCTCCACCTTCGATTGGGGCGTGCCCGTTCCCTTCGACGACAAACACGTCATCTACGTTTGGATCGACGCCCTGTCCTGCTACTTAACGGGTTGCGGCCTGGGCACCGACGAAGAACAGTTTAAAAACTTCTGGCCGGCGGATGTGCACCTGGTAGGCAAGGAAATTATGCGTTTCCACACCATTATTTGGCCCGCCATGCTTATGGCATTGGATCTGCCCCTGCCGAAACAAGTCTTCGGCCACGGCTGGATCCTCTTTGACGACGACAAAATGAGCAAGTCCAAGGGCAATATTTTCTATCCCGAGCCCATTATCGACCTTTACGGCGTGGACGCGTTGAAATACTTCCTCTTGCGGGAATTTTCCTTCGGCCACGACGGCAATTTTAATGTACAAAGCTTTATGAAGCGCCTCAATTCCGATTTGGCCAACGACTTGGGGAACTTGGTGTCCCGCACCATCTCCATGATCGAAAAATACAACGACGGCATCGTCCCTACGCCCCACGAGGAAACGGCTCTGGACAAAGAATTAAAAGAACTGGCCGTCGGCGTATGGGCAGAACTGGAAAAAGAAATGGAAACATACCAATTCTCCACGGCTCTGGAAGCCGTTTGGAAATTGGTTCGCCGCAGCAATAAATACGTTGACGAAAACGAACCCTGGATCCTGGCCAAGGGCGGCGACGACGAAAAGAAACGTCTCGACACCGTGCTTTATAATCTGGCGGAATCTTTGCGCATCGTGTCCATCCTTCTGTCCTTCTTTATGAACAACACGGCCAATTCCATCGCCGAACAAATTACGGCGTCCAAGGAATTTAAGGCGGAAGACGCCACCCGTTGGGGTCTGCTCGAGCCGGGCAAACACGTCGGCGAAAAGAAGATCATCTTCCCACGCCTGGATATCGAAGAAGAAACGAAGCGCCTCTGGGCCGCCAACCACGAGCTCATCGAAAGAAGAAAGGCGGAAAAAATCGCCAAGGGCGAAGAGGTAGAAGAAGAGGAAGAATTGGATCTGAAGCCGGAGATCACCATCGACGACTTTGCGAAGCTGGACATTCGCGTCGCCACCGTGGACTCCGTGGAAGATCACCCCAATGCCGACCGCCTCTACGTATTAAATCTTACCGTGGGCGGCGAAAAGCGCGTGATCTGCTCCAGCATCAAAGATTTTTATACGAAAGAAGAGTTGACGGGCAAGCAAATTTTGCTCCTGGCCAACTTAAAGCCTACGAAGCTTCGCGGCGTCTTGTCCCAAGGCATGCTCCTTGCGGCGGAAGATAAGGACGGCAAACTGTCCCTGGCAACCACTATGGAAGAGTTAAAGTCCGGCGCTAAGCTTAGTTAGGAGGAAGTATGATAGACGCCCATTCCCATTTGGAAAATGAGGCATTTGACGACGATCGAGAAGAAATCATCGCCCGCATGGACGCAGACGGCCTTGACGCCGTGGTCAATGTGGGCAGCGATTTAGAAACGTCCCGCGCCGTGGTGGACTTGGCGCGAAAGTACGACAAGCTTTACGCCGTGGTGGGGATCCATCCTCAGGAAGCGGACGGCTACAATCCCGAGGTGCGGAAGGAGCTCGTGGAGCTTGCAAAAGACGAAAAGGTCCTCGCCATCGGCGAATGCGGTTTGGATTACTATTACGAAAATTCGCCGCGGGAAGTGCAGCGGGAAGTCTTTCGCGCCATGTGCGACTTGGCGGCGGAGGTGGACCTGCCCCTGGTGATCCACTCCAGAGATGCGGCGGAGGAGACCTACGACATCGTCCGCGAATTTCTGGACGCCCATCCCGGCCATCACGTGCTCATCCATTGCTACAGCTATTCCGTGGAGATGCTGGAGCGCTTTATGGCCCTGGGCTGCTACCTGTCCCTCGGCGGCGTCACCACCTTTAAAAACGCCAAGGTGCCGAAGAAAGTGGCGGCGGCGGTTCCAATCGATCGCCTGCTTCTTGAAACGGACTGCCCCTACATGACCCCCGAGCCAAATCGGGGCAAGCGCAACGAGCCGAAATTCGTGGCGGATGTGGCGAAAAACATCGCCGCCCTCAGGGGAATGGACGTGGCGGAATTGGTGGCCCGCACCGACGAAAATACGAAACGGTTTTACCAATGGAAGAAATAATTCAGGAAATCATCGTCGTCGAAGGAAAAGACGACATCGCCCGGGTAAAGAGCGCCTTAAACTGCGACGTCATGGCCACGGGGGGCTACGCCTTCGGCGAAAAATTCCTTCGTGAGCTGAGGAAGGTCGAAGACCGGCGGGGCATCATCATTTTGACGGACCCGGACTACATGGGCAAGCAGATCCGTAAGCGGCTCACCGAGGCACTGTCTTCGCCGAAGCAGGCCTATTTGCCACAGGACAAGGCCCTGTGTAAGGACGACATTGGCATCGAAAACGCCAAGCCCGAGGACATTCGCGAGGCGATTTTTCGCGCCAAGCCCATGAAAAAATCCTTCGAGGAGACCTTTACCAAGGCCGATATGATTCGCTACGGCATGACCGGCGCATCGGATGCCACTGAGCGGCGAAACAAAATGGCCGAAGCCTTGGGCATCGGTCACGGCAACGGCAAGCAATTTTTGCGCAGGCTCAACAGCTTCGGCATTACCGTGGAAGAATTTGAGCGCATTTACGAGGAGGTGTTCCGTGGATAAACGATTATACAGCCCGGCGCGGATTCGCGAGATCCAAGAGAAATGGGGCTTTCGCTTTCAAAAATCCCTGGGACAAAACTTTCTCATCGACGGAAACATCGTCCGCGCCATCGCCGACAGCGCCCATGTAAACGAAGGGGACGTGATTTTGGAAATCGGCGCCGGCATCGGCACCTTGACGGAAGAGCTGGCCCTCCGGGGCGCCAAGGTTTTTTGCGTGGAAATCGACGAACACTTAAAGCCGATTTTAGACGAGACGCTGGGCGGCTATAGCGGCGTGGAAATTTTTTATAAAGACGTCTTAAAGACGGATCTGAAAAAAGAAATCGAATCCCGCTTCGGCGACCACAAGATCAAAGTGGTGGCGAATTTGCCCTACTACGTCACCACGCCTATACTGGTTCACCTCTTTGATTCGGGGCTCAATTTGGAATCGGTTCACGTCATGGTACAAAAAGAAATGGCGAACCGCATGGCGGCATCCTCGGGGACGAAGGCCTACGGTTCCATCTCCGTCTTTTTGCAAATGCGCACGGAAGTGGCCGTGGCCCTTACCGTGCCCAGAACCTGTTTCATGCCCCAGCCCAATGTGGACAGCGCCGTCTTGAGTCTGACGAATTTCAAAACCGATCACGGCGAAAACTTAAAGCGGGCGGAGGCCGTGGTGCGAGCGGCATTTTCCAAGCGGCGCAAGACCGTGTTAAACGCCCTGTCCACCTACGGCTTCGACGTGGAGAAGGAACAGATTCTGCAGGCTCTGGAGGACACGGGCATCGAGCCCACCAGGCGGGCCGAAACCATTACCGTGGAAGAGTATCGTATCCTTGCGAAGAATTTTCCGAAAGTAGAAAAGGAGAGGGAATGACATGGACGAAAAATTTCGCGCCTTTGCCGAAAACGACGAATTGATCGACAGTTTAAGCGGCATCTTCAAAGTCATGGCCGATCCCACGCGCTTGAAAATTTTATACGCCCTCATGCTGGGCACCTGCAATGTGTCGAAACTGGTGGAGCTTTTAGGCATGAGCCAGTCGTCCATTTCCCATCAGCTCATTCTATTGAAGCAAGAAGGGTTGATCCGCTCGAAAAAAGAAGGGCGCAAGGTATTTTATTCCCTGGACGACGATCACGTGGAGACCCTCTTCACCATGGGCTACACCCACGCCATGCATAAAATCGGACAAAATGAGTGAGACCGCACCTCGTGGGTATAAATATCGGCAGTGAATTGAATTTTAATTTGGGAGGAACACAAATGTCTAAAGTAGTAGTTTATACGAGCAACACCTGTCCTTACTGCACCATGGCAAAGGATTATTTAAAAGAAAAAGGCGTCGAATTTGAAGAAAAGAACGTGCAAAACGACGCAGCCGCAAGAGACGAACTGATCTCCATGGGCTACACCGGCGTTCCCGTTCTCGTCATCGGCGAAGAAGAAATCGTCGGCTTCGACCGCGCACGTATCGACGGCGCATTGGACAAGTAATCGAAAGGGAAAAGAGGCTTCGGCCTCTTTTTTTGTGTTAGAAATGCAAAAGTTTTCTAAAATCTGTCGAAGACTTTCGCGGGAGCCCTTTCCGAAAAAGGCTCTATGATATAATGGCGTCGAGTAAAAGAAGTGGAGGATATTATGAAACTTTTTAAGAAATTCACGGCCATAGCTTTGGCTTTGGTCATGCTCGCATCGATCCAGGCGCCGGTATTCGCCGATTCCCTGGAAGGCGATGTGATTTTATCTTTTGGACAGGACCTGACGCCTGCTCAACGAGACGAGCTTATGAAGCGATTCAACGGCTCGGAGGACGATCAAATCATCGAAGTCACCAATGCGGAAGAACACAAATACCTGGGGGATTTCGTTCCCGAATCGAAGATCGGCCGCAAGGCGATTTCCAGTGCCAAGGTGGAATACACGGCGGAAGGAAGCGGCATCCAAGTGGAAACTTCGCCGAGGATTCGCTACATTACCCACGAGATGTATCGCCAGGCTTTGGAAACGGCAGGGGTGAAGGACGCGAAGATCACCGTGGATTCTCCCGTCAATGTCAGCGGCACGGCGGCTCTCACAGGCATTATGAAGGCCTATGAAACGTCCACCGGCAAAAAAATCAGCGACAAGGTAAAGAAAGCCGCCAACGAAGAAATGGTGGTCACATCGAATTTGGCCCAAGACGTGGGCGCGGACAATGCCACGGGCCTGGTCAAAGACATTAAGGAAAAGATCGCCACGGAAGCCCCCAAGAGTAGGGAAGAAGTGCAAGCCATCGTCGTCAATATTATCAACGAGTATAATATCAACATCACTCCGGAACAAACGGAGCAGCTGACGGACTTTTTCGATCACCTGAGAAAGACCGATATCGACTGGAGCGGCTTGGCAGATAAGGCCAAGGGTGCCGCCGATCAGGCGAAGGATTACCTTAACAGTGAGGAAGGTCAAAGTCTGATTCAAAAGATCAAAGCCTTTTTCGCCGATCTCTTCAGCTCCATTTTCGACAAATAAAAAAACCCGGCGTGCCGGGTTCTTGAAAGTAACAAAAAGACCTCCCTTGGCGGGAGGCTTTTTTTTATTGTGCTTCGACGACTTTGTTTAAAGCCTTCATCAGCTCATCGATATCGAAGCCGTGTACGTAAGCGGCTTCTTCCAAAGATTCCATTTGACTGGAAGGGCAACCGACGCAGCCCATGCCGAATTGCATGAGAATGCGAATAGCTTCCGGGTATTGGCGAACTAAATCGCCGATTAACATATCTTTTGTAATCATCCTAGCCTCCTTCGAGCTTTGTTTTCAGTTTATTCTATCCTATGAGAAAAAGTTTGGCAAGTTAAAGCAAATTTTCCTTCATGTAATCGATAATGTCGTTGCTTTCGAGCATCCATGTGTCGCCAAAGTGGAGACAGGGCACTTGCTTGCCGCCGCTGCCTTCGATTAAAGCTGCCTTGGCGTCTTCATCCTCGTCGATGTAAATAACTTCTACGTTGTCGATGTTATTTTTCTTCATAAAGCCCTGAACCTTTTGGCAAAAGGGGCAGTAGGTCAAAGCGTATAATTTGTAATCCATTGTCATCCTCCTTTATTCTCTTATCATCTATACCCAACAGCCGCAGTTTCACACATGGTGGGAAATACTTGAAAAAAGTCTAATCCTTTACTAAGTCGGTTCATTTGCCACAGCCATATGATATGCTTTATTCGAGGTGAAAGTATGGATATTTTTAACAGCATCGGCAAGGGCTTTGAAGACTTGTCCAACCAAGTAAAGGACTTGGGCATGAAGGGCTTTTACAACGCGAAGGAAGCGTCCAATGTGGCGAAGCTGCGCATACAGATTCGAGAGCTGGAAAGTAAAATTACAGATGAATACACCCATTTAGGGGAAGTTTATTATATGGAAATGCGGGAGCAGTCCCATATGGCGGACACGACAAGCTCCGAGCTTTTGTTTGCCATCGACGAATTGCAGAAGGAAAAGGCAAGCCTGCAAAATCGCATGGAATCCAAGGAGTTGGAGGGGGACGTCTTTCGCTACGAATGTCCCGATTGCCACACGGAAATTTCCGAGGGGACGAATTTTTGCCCGCACTGCGGCAGAAAAATCGAGCGGGTGGAGCTGATCGCCGAAGATCCTGATTTCATCGAATGCAGAAATTGCCACTTCCAGGCGGAAGCCGGGGCCACCTATTGCCCCCGTTGCGGCACGCCTTTGGCCTAGGAGGTTTTTATGAATAAGAAACAACTAAACGAAGAGGAACTGCGGGCGTCCTTAGGCGACGGGGCTTATCACGTCGTGCGGGAGAAGGGGACGGAGCCGCCTTTTTCTCATCCCTACGACGATCTGTTCGACGAAGGCATTTACGTGGACGTCATCACGAAAGAGGTCTTGTTTTTATCGAAGGATAAATTCGATTCCGGCTGTGGCTGGCCCGCCTTTTCCAAGACGGCCCCCGATGCGCCGATCAAAGAGACCACGGACACGCGCTACGGCATGCTTCGTACGGAGGTGGAAACTGAGACCACCCACCTGGGTCACGTCTTTAACGACGGCCCGAAAGAGGCGGGAGGTCTGCGCTACTGCATCAACGGTGCCAGCATTGAGTTCATTCCCAAGGCGGAAATGAAAGAAAAAGGGTACGGTTCTTGGCTTAATTGTTTCTAAATTGAAAAGAATAGTCGGCCCCGGCAGGGGTATAATGTAAACAGACTTAAGGAAAAAAAGGAGGCATTATGAAAAGAAAATTTTTATCCTTGGCACTGGCAACGGCAATGGTTCTCGGCATCGTCGCCGGACCGGCAAGCGTCTTTGCGGCGCCGGAAGACACACAAACGAAGACCATTACGCTGCTACATACCAACGACGTACACGGTCATGTGGCTGCGGAATACGGCAAGGACAAAAAACTCACCAACATCGGCTATGCGAGAGTAAAGACCTATGCGGACAGCATTAAAAATTCGGTTCTTCTCGACGCAGGGGACACGACCCACGGGACCGCCATTGCCGGTATTGAAAACGGCAAGGGCGTCATCGACTTGATGAAGGCCATGGGCTACAAGGCCATGGTACCCGGCAACCACGACTTCAACTATGGCTACAATGCATTGGTAGACTTTAAGAATCAAGCGGCTCCCGCAAAAGGCTCCGCCGAAGGTTTCGATATCTTGGCTGCCAACATCATTAAGAACACCGGCACCAACGACTTTAAAGGCCAAACCATTATCGATGTGGACGGCGTGAAAGTCGGCGTCTTCGGCATCGCCACGGAAGAAACGAAAGTTAAATCCAATCCGAAAAATACCGAAGGCATTACCTTCTTAAATCCGGTAGAAGTGGCTCGCGCCCAAGTGAAATCCTTAAAGGATCAAGGCGTTGACGTGGTCGTCATGTTGGCTCACGTGGGCATCGACGATGCCACCGTGGTCAAGACCTCAGACATCGCCAAGGCCGTGGACGGCATCGACGTCATTATCGACGGTCACTCCCACACCAAGCTGTCCGATGGCAAGGTAGTCAACAATACCTTGATCGTTCAGACGGGCAATTTCCTGAAAAATCTAGGCGAAGTAAACATTACTTTACGCGGCAAGACCATTATTTCCAAAACCGCCGTGCTTCGCGACGCCGCTTTCTTCGAAAAGATCGAAGAAAACAAGGACATCGCCAAGAAAATCGCCGACATTTACGCAGCCAATAAGGATAAATTGGAACGCGTCGTCGGTACCACGGCAGTAGACTTAGACGGCAAAAGAGAACACGTACGAGCACAGGAAACCAATTTTGGTAACATGGTCGCAGACGCCATGCGCCATACGGCGAAATCCGACATTGCCATTACCAACGGCGGCGGTATTCGCGAATCCATTCCCGCAGGGAAAATTGCCATGACCCAAATTTGGACCAGCTTCCCCTTCGGCAACACCATTATGAAGATCGAAGTGAAAGGCGCCGACTTACTGGCCGCATTGGAATACGGCGTAGCCGATGCACCGGCACCTCAAGGGAAATTCCCCCAAATCTCCGGATTCACCTTTAAATACGATCCGAAGCAAGAAGCCGGCAAGCGCGTCTTTGACGTGAAGGTCGGAGATAAGGCTCTTGATCTCGAAAAAACCTACACCTTAGCTACCAACGACTTTATGGCCGGCGGCGGCGACGGTTATACCATGTTTGCCAAGGGCAAAAAGCTCGGCGACTTCGGTATGTATACGGAAGTCCTGGAAAAATATCTGAGCGAACACAAGGACGTGAACCCGAAAGTGGAAAGCCGCATCGTGGCTCAAGCCAAGGCAGGCGAAGCACCGATAGCGGAAGGCTTCACCGACATCAAAGGCCACTGGGCAGAAAAATACATTCTTTCCGCTACTCAAAAAGGCCTTTTCGCCGGTATCAGCAAAGACAAATTTGCTCCGAACGATCCCATTACCAGAGGCATGCTCGTTTCCGTCTTGGCCCGCTTAGAAGGACAAGATAAGGAACAAACCGCCGCCAATCCCTTTAAAGATGTGAAGGCGGGCGAATGGTATGCCAATGCCGTCGTCTGGGCAGCAAAGAACAAGATCGTCATGGGCTATGAAGACAATACTTTTAAACCCAATCAAAAGGTTACCCGCGAAGAAATGGCAGCCATTTTAGGCCGCTACATCGAAGGAAAGAAAGTTCCCTACACCCTGGATCTGAAAGAGCCCTTCGCCGATCAAAAGCTGATCTCCAAATGGGCCCTTCAACCCATCGACGTCGTTCGCCACGCCAACTTAATGCAAGGTCGCGAAAACAATCATTTCGCTCCCAAGGCATCGGCTACCCGTGCCGAACTGGCTAAGGTGATGAATGATTTGGAAGAAATCGTCAGCAGCCTGAAGAAAGTTGACGGCAAGGGCAAAGCAGCCGACAAGCATAAAAAAGCGGCAGACAAAAAAGCCGTTGAAACGAAGAAATCCGAAACGGAAAAGAAAGCTGCATAAACAAAAGAGAGCCGGCAACGGCTCTTTTTTTGTGGGATGAAGCGGGTTGAGTAAATAGAAAGTAAAAAGGCTGTGAAAATTATTTTAGAATCACGAAGATTTCACTTGACCCCGATGATTTTATGAGATATCATATATCGTTATTTGGCTTGACATAGACCCTGAAATTTTGTATAATATTAACACCTAGGATTGTGTGGATAGAAGGGCGGTCCCAATGACACAAATGGATATGATTAAAAACGAATTGTCGGAACATATTGGCAAAGAAGTTATCGTGAAGGCAAATCGGGGACGCAAGCGCATCGTTACGCGAAAGGGCGTGCTCACGGCGGTTTACCCGTCCCTGTTCGTTGTCTCCATCGCTTCCGACGATTGCACGGATCGAAACATCTCCTTTACCTACTCCGACGTCCTGACGTCGACGGTAAAGATTATGATTTTGGAAGAAGACGTGAACTCGGCCGATTTAAAAATATCGTAAGAAAAAGCTCCTCGGGGAGCTTTTTTTATGGGAGGATACTTTGCGCGCTTACGGAAAAATCAATGTGGGCCTTTGGGTTTTAGGGAAACGAGCCGACGGCTACCACGAAATCAAAACACTGTTTCTGCCCATCGGGCTATACGACGACATTACCGTTTCAAAGGCTCGCGCCTTTTCCGTGGAAGGGCCCCATTACGGCGAGAAGGATTTAATGGCCGTGGCTCACCGTTTTTTGGTAGAGAAGTTCGGCCCCTTGCCCGTACATATTCGCATAGAAAAAAATATTCCGGTGGGAGCGGGCCTCGCCGGGGGCACGGCAGACGGCGCCACGGTGCTAAAGGCCGTGAGAGACCTTTACAGCCTGCCCATAAGCGATGAGGAGCTGATCCCCCAATCGGCGGTTCTCGGCGCGGATTTTCCCTACTGCCTTTACGGGAAGGCCGCCGTGGGGGAGGGGATCGGCGATGTGCTTCGCCCCGTGTCCGTTCCCTCGTACCCGGTGCTTTTATTAAATCCGGGCTTTGCCGTGTCCACAAAAGACGCCTACGAAGCCGTGGCGATGAATCGTTCCGCAAGCTCCCCGGAAGATGCGGTGGATTGCCTCGTAAGCGGCCGCCTGGAAGAGCTGAAGGATGTCGTGGTCAATGATCTCTATCACGGCGTGGCGAAAATGCATCCCGTCATAGGCGAGATGATCGCCGATCTATACGCCGCCGGCTGCGCCTTTTCTCATATGTCCGGCTCGGGACCCACGGTTTACGGTTTGTTTAAAAAAGTTGAGGAACGGGACGCCGCCTATGCTATACTAAGAGAAAAGTATGATGTGGTTATTAAAACGAAGATTTTGGGAGAGGAACATGGAGAGACTGGGGATTGCCATAAGGGATAGGGCAGGCGTCTATGCCGCGGCCGCCTTGATTCGGCGCAGGCCGGACCTTTCTTTTACCGTGCTCTACGATCCCGAGGGTGAGGCCTGTGATTTTTACGAAAGCAATCGGGCCCGCTTTCAGTCCATGAACTTGAGCCCCTGTATCTATCTCGGCGAAGACTACAGGGGAGATGAGAGCTTTTGCGCCATGCTTCGTGACGCGAAAGACCGGGGCTTTATCGTCGGCTTAAAGAATTCGGATTTCAACACGGAATTTTTATACCATACTCTGGGCGACGGTCTCTTTCATCACAGTTACGTCCTGCACATGATGGACGACTACGCCGCGCGACTTTCACAAGAGGGCACGGCCGTTCTCGGCCTCCTCGGCTATAGTTATAGGGCCGACGACTTTGCCCGTGCCTTTCAGGTGAAGGGCGTCAAGGTCGTGGATCCTCTGGATTCATGGCTTTCGACCATCCCCGAAAGGGAGGAAAAGGGCGAGCTGCGATTCTACTGGATGGTGCGTGATTTTTCAGTGGAACGGCTCATGTGTGAGATCTTGGGCAAGGCCCTTCGCTTCAGAAAATATTATTCCCACCCCTGGCTTCGAGGCGAGGTCTCGAAAAGACAATAATACGAAATGGTGCCTTCTGCATGATGCACTGACCCCCAAAAGTTGGACCGAGACATCCACTCGTGGGGGTCTTTTCATAGAAAAAACAATGACGAATAGAAGAAAGAGAAGATTAAAATCATTTTCAGCAGATAGAGAAAAGGTAACTGCCGCGACAACACGCCCATTAAAAATTATTCAGTTCATTGAAAAGAGAAGTGACGTCTATCGAAGCTGGCAAGGATGCGTGGGACAATCAAACACTTAAATGCGTCAACTCTAACGATCGATTCAAAGAAAAGTAAAAAGGCGAGATTCCGAAGTAAAATCGTGAACAAATGAATACAACCTAGATCAAATGCAATATAAACAAAATGCTGCAAGCGAAACGTTGAGAATTATGACCAAATTAACAGGAGTACTCTATATGTAGTTTGTCTAGGCTTCGCTCTTGACAAAAACAAATGAGAATGATAGCTTATATTAAGAGAACGAGTGTCGGTCAATAGGTGGTGAGGTTTTGGTAAAGAGAAATGTAAAAGATCCAGAAGAAAGAAAACAGGAGCTTATAAACATAGCATCCAGACTTTTTGAA
>QWCE01002324.1_pt1 | contig 26177 bp, 17 predicted proteins | sample 1972531 | NCBI WGS metagenome assembly QWCE01 (sample SAMN09866716, study PRJNA288562) | Human gut metagenome isolate term4_stool, whole genome shotgun sequencing... | reverse complement strand
AAAAATTTCACCAGTAAGAGTGGTAGTTGTAGTTTTACCATTAGTCCCTGTGATTGCAACAAAATGGGCATTGCTCATTCTATATGCAAGTTCCAGTTCACCTATGACTTCACATCCATTATCTTTTAATCTCGAAATCCACGGGAGATTTGGGTCCACACCTGGACTTACCACAATAAAATCATAAATCTCATCTAATGGAGGTTCTACTCCAAGATACATTCCAACCCCTGAATTTTTAAAAAAAGAAAGCAGTTGTCCATCTATCTGGTCAGCTGTTTTGTTGTCTTGAACCCATACCCTTGCTCCAAGATGGCAAAGTACCTGCGATGCCGCAATTCCACTTCTGCCAAGCCCAACAACTAGAATTTTCTTTTCTTTCGGATCGAATCTATATATATCTGTCTTACTATTCATATTTAGCCTCCTAACGGCCAATTTTACTTCGTCAGTATTTCTCTCAATCTATCAGTTTAAATCTATATCAGTGTGCTGCAATATGCTATAATACATGCCACACCCGTAATCGCCCAAAACATGAATACAACATTGTACTCCTTCATTCCAGAAAGTTCAAAGTGATGATGTATCGGCGCCATTCTAAAAACTCTCTTTTTTCTCAGCTTATATGATCCAACCTGAATTATTACGGACAAGGCTTCAAGCACGTAAATCAATCCCGCTATAGGAAGGAATAGTTCTGCCCTCATCATTATAGCCATAACAGCAACAGCACCGCCAAGCGTCATTGAGCCCGTATCGCCCATGAATATTTTTGCAGGATATCTATTGTGAAACAAGAATCCTAGGCAAGCACCCGCCGTCACAAAAGCGAAAGTTGCGGTAGTTCCTTCGTCAAATTTAATTGCTAAAAAGCCAAAAAATATGCAAACTAGAGTCGTAACCCCTGACGAAAGCCCGTCAAGCCCATCGGTTAAATTAACAGAGTTCACCATAGCTACCATGATAAAAACAACAAAGGGTACAAACAGCACTCCCATATCGACAAAATCATTATAAAAAGGCACCCAAATTTCAGAGCCGTGACCACTAAATTTGAGCATATACACCGCGATGAATATCCCGAATAAAATTTGCAATGCCAGCTTTTGCCAAGCGTTAAGCCCTAGATTTTGTTTCTTTGCAATCTTTAGATAGTCGTCTAGGAATCCAATCAATCCGAATAAGAAGGATGCTAAGACCATAATTAAACATTGCAACTTATTCTCCGCAAAAATCATCGAGCAGAGAGCAATTGTCAAAAAAATTGCCATTCCACCCATAGTCGGTGTCCCCTGCTTTGATAGATGAGCCTTCGGGCCATCTTCCCTTATGAATTGCCCAAATTGTTCTATCCTTAGCCTCGAGATTAGCCTCCACGTATAAATTCCACTCATCAACGCTCCACACACCGTTGTATAGATTGCAAAAAACAAGTACGATTGATGCATACCAAACCTCTTTCAAAATTTCTAAAATTCTCAATGTCGATTTAATACAAAAAATTCCAAATAATACTTATACCCTCAAAATTTAAAGTAATATTTATATGCTGAAAATCCTAAATACTATTTATATGTTGAAAAATCTAAACAATGCTTATATGCTGAAAATACCAAGTAATTTATCTACAACATCCTCCATTGCGTACATTCTGGATCCTTTGACCAAAATCAAATCTTCAGGCTCTATAAGCGATGGAAGTAACTTGAACAAAACATCTTTCTCCGACACAAAAATTACCTTGCACTGCTTGTTCTCTTCTCTAGCTTTGCGAAATGCCGCAGACGCTATATCATCGGTGTGTTGACCAACACATATAAGCATATCCAAATCAATTGCACTCCTAACAGCTTCCGGGAATGAACTATAACTGTCATCCATAACCCTAATAACACCATTGTCCTTAAATTCAAGCCTCATGCCTGTTCGTCTAAGTTTATGAAGCGCCTTCACAGCATCCTTTGGCTTTATCCCAATGGCTTCTCCTGCAGCTATTGCAAGTGTCGCATTATATCTGTTGTGAGCACCTGGAATTGGCAAATCAATATCCACTGTTTTGTTGTCTTCTAAGAATCCAAGCTTGAAAGCGATTCCTCTTTGTCCATAATCGTGGCAATCTGAAATTCTATAGTCGCAGTCTTCTGAACTGCCAACTGATATTATGTCGTATTGACCTACGATAGTGTTTTTGTTGAGCAAAGGTGAATCTTGATTGATTATGAGAAGGTCATCTTTCTCAAGAAAGTCTGTAATTTCCATCTTCGCCTTGTAAATGTTTTCTTGACTACCAAGCTGCTCCAAATGAGTAAGCCCTATGTAGGTTATTATACTTATGTCAGGTTTTACCCATTTGACTATTTTGTGAATTTCACCTAGGCTTTCCATACCTATTTCAATCACCGCTACTTCAACATCCATAGCATATTCAAGAACGGTCATACTTACCCCTATAAGGCTATTGTAGTTTTTAATTGGTTTGCCAGTCTTGTATTTGCTTTCAGAAACTGCGTAAACCATATCTCTGGTAGTCGTTTTTCCCATGCTACCAGTTATTGCAATTTTTTTTGGATTAATTCTATTTAGATGATATTCCGCTAAATTTGAAAGAGCTTCTGTTGTATCTTCAACCAAAATAACGTTAATATTTTTTGATATTTTCCTAGCATATAGAGAAGCTTTTTCTGCAACTTTTTGATTACTGAGAAATACTGTTTGACAGCCGCCTTCTACGACTTCTTCAACAAATTTATGTGCATCGTGGGTTTCTCCAACAATAGCAAAAAAGGCTATACTCTCCTGATTATTTGATTCATTTTGAAAATTAATCAACTCTCTTGAATCTATGAACACTTTTTCAAATCCTTCAGGTCCGTCCGAGGTGTATATTTGAGCATTCATAGCTTTGCTGCATTCTTGGATATTAAATTTCATTTTTTCTCCATATACTTTACACATCAATTATAGCTTGGTCAATTTATATATAGATATACGCTTTCTGTGTTGTTTATTTTGTTGCCTGGCATAGGATGCTGTGTCTTTACCGTCACACTATCATCTCCAGGGTCCTCCACAATATTATAATTTAGTCCTTCGTTTTGAAGTATCTCCTTAGCTTCTTTTATAGTCTTTCCCGAAACTGAAGGAACGGTTTTCTGTGTTTTGCTGAGTTTTTCTTTCTCTTCATCTGTTAATTTCGGTTCAATTCCCATATAAGGGAAGGCTTTCTCAAAGAATTCCTTAATCATAGGTCCTGCGGTTGTAACACCGAACAAACCAGGCGCAGGAGCATCTACCATTATGATTATTGCAAGCTTTGGATCTTCTGCTGGCGCCAAGCATACCATTGAGCCATATATTTTGTCAGAATATACGCCGTTAATTGGCTTTTGAGCGGTACCTGTTTTGGCGGCAATCCTAACGCCTGGAATCACTACTGTGCGGCCATTCTTCTGGGCCATAAGCTCCATTGCCGCTATAGTTTCTTGGGCAGTAGATTTTGATATAGCCTTTTTCTTAACCTCAACAGGGAATTTCTTTACAACCTTTCCATTTTTATCTGTCAGCTCTTTAACCACCCTCGGCTTGAGTAAAATACCTTCATTGCCTATAGCTGAGATAGCTTGACACATTTCTATTGGTGTTACTGCCATTCCCTGTCCAAAAGCCAGGTTAGATCTTGTCACTTCACTTACAGATTCAAGTGCAGGCACGAGAGGATAGGCTTCTCCTGGTAAGTCAATCCCTGTTTTTTCAGTCATTCCAAATAGATCTAAGTATTTATAAAACCGTTCTCCACCAAGCCTCTGTTCCAGTGCCACCATAACTATATTACAAGAATTTGCAAGAGCTTCTTCTAGTGTTTCGTCGCCATGAGCAGTTTTGTTATAGCAATGTATTGTTCTATCCGCAACATTTACCGAACCACCGCAATAAAAGTGCTCATCTGGAGTTGACAATCCTTCTTCAAGAGCTGCTGATATTGTTATGGTCTTAAAAGTTGAACCTGGTTCATAAAGACTGCTTACAACTGGATTTGTCCATAATCTGCTGAGATAATCCGCTCTTTCGGTGTCGCTCATTTTATTAAATTTTTTCTTTTCTTCAGGGTCTAAAGGGAGCGAGGGCTTGTTTGGATCAAAACCAGGTGCTGTAGCCATCGCAAGAACATCTCCAGTTTTAGGATCCATAACAACAGCTTGAACGCTCTCAGGAGTGTATTTTTTATACCCATTATTTATAGATGTTTCAAGATAGTGTTGCAAAACTTCATCTATCGTGGTGACAACATTCAAACCATCCTCTGCCTCAAAATACGATTCAGATCCAAAGGTTAGTGGATCTCCGTGGACATCTCCACTCCTTATCCATCTGCCAGCTACTCCACTAAGATATTTATCATATTCAAGCTCTAGCCCACTTCTACCTTGATTATCAGTATTTACGCTGCCCAGTAAATGTGAGGCAAACTCGCCCATTGGATACGAACGTCTGCTTGCTTCAGCAACCTGCATACTAGGGATTTGAAGCTCCTTCAATTTATCAAGCTGACTTTTTTCAAGATATTTACTCATATTAAGTAGAGATTTCTTGGAGTTCAAAACATCCAAGATATCTTCCTTGTCATCTCCCGTTATAGACGCAATTTTTTCTGACAAGTCATCGAGCTTAGCCCCTTTATATTCCCTTTTGACAATCTGCGGCCTCACCCAAACATTATATGACATAACGCTGGCAGCCAGTGGTTTCCCATTTCTGTCATATATTGTGCCTCGCTTTGCTTCAATTGGCACATCACCTTTTTGTTGTCTTACAGCCATATCTCTATATTCATCGGCATTGATTACCTGCACCCACGCTAGCCGAAAAACAAGAAACACCAAAACTAACATCACGCAAACAAACAGGAATGCGATCCTGTTTTTACTGATGTTTCCAGTTTTATTTTTTTCTATGTGAATCATAGTAATTATCCTCTTGAACTATAGCATCCGCAATCACAAAATAAAAAGCCAGACAATATATTGATATTAGCATGTCCGGCTTCTATTCTCCGATTTATTCAACTAATTGTACGCCTGACTTTTTAGCATAGCCGCAAAGCCCCCCTTTGGCTTATCATTTTCTGTTAAATAAACACACTGTTCATCGCCGGGGTAAACCATGCCAAGATTTTCAATTGCGACTTTCTCTATGTTTTCAATGTTATTAGATGATTTAACCTTTACCTTAAGCGTATCTATTTCACCTTGAATATCAGCATTCGTTTTAGAGTACTCATTATTCTCATGCTGTATTGTTGCATTAAACGCTTCAGCTAAAACCATAAAAGCAAGAACTAGTCCAATCATCAGTATAAAAAAGATAATTTTAACTTTTTGTTTTCTAGCCATCTTTATCCCCCACAATGTCCACCTGACTATATTTTTTCACATACCCTCATTTTAGCACTCCGCGATCTAGGATTATGTTCGACTTCTTCTTTTGAAGGTAGAACTGGCTTTCCTGAAATCTTTCGTATGTCAGCAGTCTTTCCACATACACATATCGGAAACTCTGGCGGACAAGTGCAAGGGTTTGCCCTTTTGCTTATAATATTCTTTACTATTCTGTCTTCCAGAGAGTGAAACGAAATTATACAAAGTCTTCCTCCGAAGTCCAAACAATCACAAAAATCTGAAACAGCCTTTTCGAGATGTGCAAGCTCCTGATTAACCTCAATCCTAATTGCTTGAAAGGTCCTCTTTGCAGGATGCGGACCATCTCTTCTGGCCCTCGCCGGAATTGCTGCCTTAATAATCTCAACCAATTCCTCTGTGTTTTCTATTGGTTTTTCACCCCTCGCCTCAACTATGAATTTCGCAATTCTCTTAGACCAAGCTTCCTCGCCGTATTTTGTTATGATATCCGCTAAACTTCTTTGGTCATATCCATTGACAACATCATAGGCAGAGAGCCTGTCTTCCGTATCCATTCTCATGTCGAGCGGTGATTTTTTCATATATGAAAATCCTCTTGACTCATTGTCCAGCTGAAATGATGAAACACCTAAGTCTAATACCGCTCCGTCTATCTTATTTTTCCCAATCTTTCCCTCAGAACAAAGTTCCCCTAAAACTTCTTTAATGTTCGAGTAATTATTATGAACAAAAATCTTTTTACAGTTGTACTTACTCAGCCTATCCCCAGCGGCCGAAAGTGCATCCGTATCTCTATCAATTCCTATAAGAGTTCCTTTTGGGCCAAGCTTCTCGCATATCAGAGCACTGTGCCCACCACCACCTAATGTGCCGTCCACATAAATTCCATTCGGCTTGATATTCAAAGCCTCGATGGATTCTTCCGACAAAACAGTTATATGATTGTACTCTGTGGTTTGACTTTTTCCATTACCGATTTTAGTTGGCATCCCCTTTACCTCTGCCTAAAATTGGTACAAGGACAAAGCATCACTAAAGGCTTCGGTGTCCATTTTCTGACCATCTTCATCTGCATCCCAGACTTCCTTCGCCCAAATTTCAATTTTTTTCATAGCACCCATAGTAACAAGCTCCTTTGAAAACTCACCATATGCTTTGAGCTCTGCAGGAATCACTATTCTTCCCTGTTTATCAAATTCACATTCTACAGCATTAGCACAAAAGTGTCTGATGAAGGCTCTCACCTTAGGATCAGATTCGGGCATGTTCGAAATCTTGTCCATTTGTTTCTCCCAGTCTGATAAGGTGTAAATATACAGACATTTATCTAGCCCTTTTGTCAAAATACATCTACTCCCAAGACCTTCCCTATGCTTAACGGGAACAATCATCCGGTTTTTTCCGTCTATTGAATTGTTATATGTTCCCATAAACATATCCTTCACCTCAAGCTATAAATTATCAAAACAGACACGCATCCATATTGATTTTTGTTTACACCATTTTACACCACTTTTCACCACTTTTCAACATTTTTAAGATCTAATAGGGGAAATACGTGGTTTTAATACCACAATAGTGGTTAAAAAGTGTAACACATGCCAAAATGCCCTACATATTGTGCAAACAGATGTTCTTGGCGCAAAATATTCGATTTTACTACAAATTTCATTCAATTGATATATCTTTTCCAAAATAAAGAAAGCTAAAATGCCATACCAAATGAAATTACACTTGATATGGCATTCTTAGCAATACGTTTCCTCTAATGAATTATCTTTAGATGTGATTCGAAGAACTCCGTTAATTCTTTTAGCGTCTTCTCTTCCATCCTGCTTTATACTTATTTTTTCTATGTTTGAATATAGTGCTACCTCCAGAAGATGCCCTATATACTGAGCTCCCTGAAGGTCCGAACAACCCCGTCGGAACATTATTTCTTCTTCTAGAATAGCCGAATATCCTTCTCAAAAGTTTAACTATCAAAATAATAATAAGCAACAGAACTGAAATACCGAGCACGAGTACGCCGACCGCCATCCAAAATATTTTGCTCGGATTTTTAACATAACTGCCCAAAGATTTGACATCTTCAACAATCTTTCTCCCTTGCAGATTAGCATATGAATTTGGCACACCGTTATCACCGAAAGAATCCATATATCTTACAACCGCATACCATTCCTTTAGTTCGCTGCCATCTGGACTTTTAATAATATATTTTTCAAAATCTTCGATTTCATTGCCATCCTTATCCTTTGGCGTTATCGAAAGCAAGCCTTTAGATTTTTCGTTAACAAGTCCTATCATCTGACATGCGTATAGATCGCCAACAATCCTGTATAGCTTATCAGCTTCAAGCTCTTCTATGCCTGAACTATTCTCCACATCTCTTACAGCGTCCTCGATTTTCTGAAAATCCTTGCGTTCTGAAACTCTGCTGGGATTTTCAGAATCTCGACCTATACCTTCAGCATACGGAAGCGTATCTCTAAGCTCTGTGCCATCAACATTCACCTTGTATATCTCTGAAACTCTATTCAGGAAAAGTCTATGAGGGTTGACTCTGTACATCAGCCCAGAAATATACAATCTGGCTTCCATCATAATATCTGACACAGTAGCATCGACTTCAGCAAGACTTCTGAGTTCTTTTCCCGTAAGATACACTGAAACAAGTGGATATCCAGGCTTTCCATCAGCACCAGTTCCAATCGAGAGGCTGTTATATGCGTCTCCAGCCGTTATCTCTCCCTTGTTAAAGCTATCTCTTATTGTTCCAGCATTTATAATCGAAGCTGTTATAGGCACATATTTATCGCCCTCTGCTTCCTTAACGGCATAAATAAATGAATCCGCAAGAATATTACCAAGACGTGTTTCTGACTGAATCATGCCCAAATTATCTATGTTTTCAAAATCAAAATCGCTTTTCGTAAGCACCTGATCCCATGTATAACCATAAGGCTTAAAGAACTCTTCGTCCACAAGACCTCTGAATCTTTTAAGCTCCTTGCTTGTTTCCTCATCCGGCTCAACACTCGAAAGCGGCAAAGAATCAAAACTCGAAAGTTCAAATCTCTCTCCATCGCTAGACCTTTGGAGGCTTAGTTTTCCAATGTTTGAATTATAGCATCCAGTAGAAACTATAGTTGTTTTGCCGACTTTAATGGGTTCAGTCATGAAGGTATGGCTGTGTCCACTAATTATCAAATCAATATCCGGCACTTCACGAGCAAGAATTTCGTCCTCCGACTCTTCTTTATTCTCGTTTGTTCCGCTATGCGAAACCGCTATTATTATATCCGGCTTCTCAGACTTTATCTTCTTTACAGTTGCCTTAGCCGACTTAACAGGTTCTTTAAACTTCGTATTTGCCTCTGGGGCATAGTCGAGGCTTTGCTTTCCAAAGATGCCAAACACAGCGATCTTCTTGCCATTTTTCTCGATTATCGTATATTCTTTGCTACCATAATTTTCGAGTGCTGACTTCAGAAGCTCACCTTTCTCCTTCAAAGCCTTATCTTTTATTGTCGCCTCCATGTCAATATTTGAGTTGACCATTTGTGGTAATCTATATGGATTTTCAGGTTTATTCCTAGCATTAATTAGATATCTTCTGTTGACATCCTCGTCAAATTTTTTCTTATCTTCTGCTGACTTTTTGACCGCGCTATTTAGCATGTCTGCAAGACCCGCTGGTCTGTAATCGAACTCGTGATTACCGAGTGTTGTAACATCAAAACCCACAAACCCCATCATTCTCAACTCAGCGGCTTCATTCCTATATATGGTCTGATAGGGAGTTCCCATGGAAAAATCTCCAGCATCCAAAATTAAAGTGTCTGGATCCTCTTCCTTTGTTTGCTTGATTACAGTTGCCATATTGGGGAATTTCTCAAGATGAGAGTGCATATCGTGCTCGAACAAAATAGTCAGCTTGTTCGGGTCTCCCTTTTTCTCTTCTGCATTCTCTCCGATTGCGTTTACAGCATTCGCCGGCTGGGCAAAGCTTATTATTGCTGGAACAATCATAGCAGCCGCAACAATTACACAAAGTAATCCTATCAATATTCTCTTCAGCATCGTACTCCTCCGCATTATTTTAATTTTTCTTACGTTTAATTATATCAAATTCTAAGAAATTTTGTAGTGATAAATTTTTGATTAATATTCTTGAAAAATTTGCTATTAACTTCAGTATCCATAGCCATCTATTTATCCCCGTCCATCTTTTAGAACTCCCGCGTATATGATATAATTACCGTATGAAATTTACTCAATTGCTGCAATGCAATATTGATAAACTAGAGGAATAATCAAAATGAGTTATGTAGAATTTAAAAACGTAAAAAAAGTTTACCACATGGGAGAAGTCAACATTGAGGCGCTCAAAGACGCCAGCTTTTCCGTCGAGAAAGGCGAATTTGTTGTGATTGTCGGGCCTTCTGGAGCAGGCAAAACAACCCTTCTTAACATCCTAGGCGGCATGGATACTCTGTCCGATGGAAATGTTATTTTGGACGGCAAAGACATATCCAAATATTCTCAAAAAGAACTAACAGACTACAGACGCCACGATATCGGCTTTATATTCCAATTTTACAACCTCATTCAGAACCTGACCGTTGTGGAAAATGTGAGCCTCGCAACTCAGATCTGCAATGACCCGATTGACTCAGAAGAAGTACTCAAACACGTTGGACTTGGTGAACGTCTAAAGAACTTCCCATCTCAGCTTTCTGGAGGAGAGCAGCAGCGTGTAGCAATCGCAAGAGCACTTGCTAAGAACCCCAAGCTCTTGCTTTGTGATGAGCCAACCGGAGCACTAGACTACATAACCGGCAAAACTGTTTTGCGACTTCTATATAATACCTGCAAAACCACGGGCATGACTGTAATAATCATCACACATAACACCGCACTCACAGCTATGGCAGACAGGGTTATCCACGTCAAGAATGGCACAGTCACATCTGAGGAAATAAACGAAAACATCGTTCCGATTGAGGAAATCGAGTGGTAAGACTTGGCATAGATTTTTAGATTAGGGGAAGCTTCGAAATGTTGTTAAAAAGCACAATTAGAGAAATAACAAAGAGCCTGGGCAGATATTTTGCGATAATAGCTATCGTTGCCCTTGGAGTAGGATTTTTTGCCGGCCTCGTTCAATCAAGGGACGTTATGGTCACAACCGTTGACGGACTCTTAAACAAACAAAATATGCACGATTTCGAAATGATTTCCACTCTCGGATTTACAGGCAAGGACATCAACAAAATAGAGGACAGTCTTAGCAAGGGCAATAACAAAATACCACTTGATAAGGTCGAGGGCTTCAAATCAAAAGATTTTGTTTACATGGACAATGAAGATGTCGAGAGGGTCATAAAGGCTATATCCATGCCGAAAAACCATGTCGATATGCCTAAACTTTCCGAGGGAAGAATGCCAACAAAGTCATCTGAATGTGTGGCCGATAACGGCATTTTTGACAGTAATGACATAGGAAAAACAATCAAGATTAAAAATTCGGACAAATCCTTAATAAAGAAAGCCGAAAATACTTTCAAAGGCAGAGCTTCCAGCGACTTTAAGGTCAACTCATTCAAAATAGTTGGTCTCGTGTCATCGCCTATTTTTCTTAATCAGGAAAAAGGCTATTCAAATCTAGGCAACGGTACAGTTTACTCCTATGTCTATGTGCCAGGGAAAGCCTTCGATTTCAAATATTTTACTTCCGTTGCATTAACAATCAAAAATAGGCCGAAGATATACACCAAGGAATATGAGGATGCCATTGAAGACAGCAGGGATAAGGTTTCTGATGTGCTCACAAAGGTTTCAAATGACAGATACGACAGGCTCGTTTCAGACGCCAAGAAGCAGGCTAACGCCAAATTCAAAAAAGTAGGACTTGCGAAGGCTCCAGATTTTGTTATAAAGGAAGCTGTTTCTAAGATCCAAAAGCCAACGACATACCTGTTCGACCGAAATCACAATGCAGGCTATGCTACATTCGAAAGCGATTCCAACATAGTGCGTGGCATTGCCAACGTATTTCCGGCATTCTTCTTCCTTGTCGCAGCACTCGTGGTTATGACGTCCATGGCAAGGCTTGTAGATGAACAGAGAACCGAAATCGGTGTGCTAAAAGCCCTTGGCTACAAAGACTCCGTAATCCTCGGCAAATACCTGTTTTATGCAGTCAGCGCAACATTCATCGGAGCAGTACTTGGCTATCTCGGTGGGAGTTATGTATTCCCGACAACCATATGGGATGCATATCAATCATTTTATCACTTTGATACACCTATCAACTACCCTCACAATGTCGCACTTGGCATTGCAACCCTCGCGGTATGCATAGCAGGTTCAGCAGGCGCTACATTCCTCGCCTTTCACGAGGACAGAAAGGGTATGCCGGCGTCCCTGATAATCCCGAAATCTCCAAAAGAAGGGAAACGTATTTTACTAGAAAAAATACCATTCATATGGCAAAAATTCAGCTTCCTATACAAGGTTACTTTTAGAAATATATTTAGATACAAAAAAAGACTATTCATGATGCTACTTGGCATAGGTGGATGTACAGCTCTACTTTTAACAGGCTTTGGTATCAACGACTCAATCAAAAACATCGCAAGCTATCAGTACGAAGAAATCTCAGTCTACGATTACAAAATAAACTTTAGCAAAGATATGAAAGGGTCCGAGTCAGACTTTCTTAAAGACAATAAAACAATTGACAAATCCATGTTTTATCATGACGAAACACTCAAATACAAAGGAAAAAAGGACACTATAGATTTAAAGCTTATAGCTTCCGATGAAAAGAATATCAAAGACTTTGTAAATCTTGAAATGAGCGGCAAAAGTCTTGAAATACCAAGCAATGGAAAAATAATAATCTGCGAGAAGCTTGCTGATGAGCAAGGAGTTAAGGTGGGTTCTAAAATTAATCTCAAAAATGAGGCTGGAAAATCCGCCGAGTTTGAGGTTGCTGCCGTAACTCGAAACTTTATAGATAACTATATCTATATGAACACGGCGACATACAAAAATCACTTTGGTAAGTCCGCCAGCATGAATGAGGCACTTGTAAACGTGAAAGGTCTGGATAGGCCAGTTGCACACAACGACAAGTCATCTATCGACAAAATATTCGACTCATCTGTAGGTGTTCTCCAAGATGAAAATGTGAGAGGTACAATAATAAATCATGACAACTATACACGAATAACCAATATGATGGATAGTCTAAACTCTGTCATTGCAGTTATAGTACTTGCTGCTGCTGGACTCGCACTCATTGTTTTGTATAATCTCTCAAATATCAGCATCACAGAAAGAGTTAGAGAAATTGCAACTATCAAAGTATTAGGCTTCTACCCTAAGGAAACTGCTCTTTACATATTCAGAGAAAGCACCTTCTTGACAGCCTTTGGTGCTTTGATTGGAGTCGCGCTCGGAAGGCTTCTGCATGCCTTTGTTATGCACCAAATTCAGGTTGAAATGGTATATTTTCAGCTTAGAATCTCATGGTTCAGCTATGTCATAGCCTTTGCACTAACCATGGTATTTGCTGGTATAGTAAACTTTATAATGTACTTTAAAATCAAAAATATAGATATGATAGATTCACTTAAGGTGATGGATTAGATGCTATATGATGGGGCTTATTTCTATGAAACAGCCCCACATCACCTTATTTGTCAAGGACATCAGCATCAAGTTCTAGAGGCTTCTCCCATTTTTCTTTATCTACATCGTTATCATCAAGTCGTCTGAGTACGTAATGTCTTGTTAGTTGATATAAGACTGAGCAGATTGGAATAAAGAGAATCATTCCTAGTATTCCCATCATGCTACCTCCAACGGTAACGGCCATAAGCACCCATATTGACGGTAGACCCATGGAGTTTCCTGCAATGAGTGGATATATAACATTTCCGTCTAATTGCTGAACGACAATATACAGAATTATAAAATAAAGAACCTGTGACGGATCCATTATCAAAACAATGATAACTCCCACACCTGCTCCAATAAAAGAGCCTATTATTGGTATCATTGCCATAAAACCTGTGAATATACTGAGCATTACAGCGTAAGGAATGCCGAGTATCGTCAGAATTATGAAGAATAATATTGCGTTTATTATTCCATCTACGCATTGTCCTGATATGAAGCCTTTGAATACATCCCTTGTCATCCCTGTTATATACATGATTTTGTCGGCTGTTTTTTCGGCAAATGAAGCATACACTACCTGCTTTCCTTGTCTGCCAAGTTTTTCCTTTTGAAGCAGTATGTATATTGCAAATACCAGCCCGATTACAAACTCAAATACACCATTGACAATATTTGAAACAGTGCTGAATCCACTATCGAGCATCGCAGCCGCCCAGCCTTTTGCCGTGTTTGCAAGTTCTCTACCCACAGAATCCAGATCAATGTCAACCTTGTTCATCAGATTTTCAACTGCATCTATTTTGTTCGCATTTAAGGATATCCAGTTTTCTAGACGATTCATAGCACCTGGCAACGCATCAGCTAGTGATTCCAGTCCACTAGCAACCTGCGGTACGATTATTATGCCTGCAACCACTATTGCTCCGAAAACTAAAAGCAATGCTATCAGCATGCTCACAGGTCTTTTGAGAGCTTTTGCACATTTTTGCAGCCTCGTCTTTGGATTCTTTGGTACTTTTTTAAAGAGGAAGCCTTCAATCTTGGTCATCGGCACATTTATGACAAATGCTAGGGCTGCTCCCAGTATAAATGGTGTGAAAAACGAGATAAATGTCCCTATGTAGCTTATTACTACTGCAATATTCTTGATTGCTAGATAAAATATGATAAGTCCGAGCGCAATAAAAATTATCCTCTTTATTGAGAAATTGTTCACATTAACAACGCTTTCCTTAATTTTTACAGTCGCATCTCTATCCTTATCTTTTACTTCTACAGCTTGCGCTTCTTCATCAACTTCATTGGATTTGAGTTTCTTTTCGTTTTCTTCGATGCCAAGCACACGAGCTAGCTTAGACCAATTCATATCCCGCCTCTTCAATTACTTTCTTAAATTCATCCATGCTGATTTCAACACTTGATTTAACAGTGGCTTTTGCATTATCAAGATCAACATCAACGGAAGTTAAACCATCCATTGATAACAGTGCCTTTTCAACATGCTTGACACAATTCTCGCACATCATACCCTTAACATTAAGTTCATATGTTCTCATATATTTTGTCTCCTCAAAATCTGATTTATCATTATCTATAATATTCATATCTTCTGTTTTAGTCAAGTTCTCAGTGATATCTGTGTCCTTTTTAAACCATCTAAGTCTAAGTGAGTTCATAACAACACAAAAGCTTGAAATACTCATTGCGGCTGCTCCCATCATTGGGTTCAATACTATCCCGTAAATCGGATATAGAACTCCCGCTGCAACTGGTATGAGTATGATATTGTAGAAGAATGCCCAAAACAGATTTTCCTTTATATTCCTTATGACTGCATTAGAAAGCTTGTAGGCACCAAAGGCATCCGTCAAGCTGTTATTAATAAGCACTACATCGGCACTTTCGATCGCTACATCGGTACCAGCGCCTATTGCTATACCAACATCTGCTCGTGCGAGTGCTGGTCCGTCGTTGATACCATCCCCTATCATGCCAACCTTCTTTCCTTCATTTTGGAGCTTCTTAACCTCTGCTTCCTTATCCTGAGGCATTACTTCGGATATGATGCGTTTGATGCCCAAGCTTCTTGCCGTAGCTTCACCTGTGCGCGCATTATCCCCTGTTAGCATCACAACCTCAACGCCAGATCTTTCAAAAGCAGCAATGGCAGCTCTGCTATCAGGCTTTGGAACATCCGCAACAGCTATAATACCTATGATTTTTTCTTCTTCTGCTTCAGCGAAAATCATAGGTGTCTTCCCCTCGTCAGAAAGCTTATTTATAACATCAGCATCTTGATTGGAGATATTTATGTTCATATCGTCCATCAGAGCTCTGTTGCCGCCAATGTAGGATTTATCACCGATTTTACCCCTTACTCCCTTACCAAATAACGCTTTGAAATGAACGACATCAGGTAGATTTGTATTTGGCATGCACCTGTTTTGTTCTAGTAGAATTGCTTCTCCGAGCGGATGTTCAGAGTTTTTCTCGAGTGCAGCTGCGATTGTTAGAAGCTCATTGACATCCAGACCTGTAGGAATTATGTCCGTCACCTTTGGTTTTCCTTCGGTTATCGTACCAGTTTTGTCCATGAGCACGGTGTTTATTTCGTGAAGGATTTCAAGTGCTTCACCGCTTTTAATTAGTATGCCTCCCTCAGCTCCCTTACCAGTCCCAACCATGATTGCAACTGGTGTCGCAAGTCCAAGTGCACAAGGGCAGGAAATTACAAGGACGCTCACTGCGCAGTTTATTGCCATGGAAAGGTTTCCGTCAAAAATCATCCATAATATAAATGTAATTATCGAAATAGCTATTATCGCTGGTACAAATATAGCTGCCACCTTATCCGCCATATTTGCAATCGGTGCCTTGCTCGCGCTTGCTTCGTTAACGAGATTGATTATCTGATTAATTGTGCTGTTTTCACCGACTCTCTCAGCCCTGGCCCTAAGGATTCCGTTCTGATTAATAGTCGCAGATATCACTCCATCACCAGCTTTTTTCGCTACTGGAATACTTTCTCCAGTGATTGCAGACTGGTCAACCCAGCTTTCACCTGAAATAACGGTGCCATCTGCTCCTATAGTCTGCCCCGGCTTTATGATTAAGATGTCTCCAACTACCAAATCTTCGAGTGGAATTTGTTTTTCAATGCCGTCAGATTCTATGATTACCTTTTTAGGTGCGAGGGTCATGAGTTTTTCTATGGCATCGGTTGTCTTTCCCTTGCTCCTTGCTTCCAAATACTTGCCCATCGTTATCAGGGTCAAAATCATCCCAGCTGACTCAAAGTATATGTCGTGAAACATGTTGCCATAAATAATTTGATACATCATGAATATACCATAGGCTGTTGATACTGACGCACTTATTGCTATGAGACTGTCCATGTTAGGATTACCTTTAATAAGTGCAGGTATTCCCTTAATAAAATAATCCCTATTCAGATATATTATTGGTATGAGTAATATAAACTGTGTTAGAGTGTTCGCTAGCGGCAGTCCTGTCGTAATCTCGAATGGAGGCGAAATCATGCTTATGAGCATTGGACCCATGCTGAAGTACATCATTGGAATTAAGAATATTAAAGAAAGCAAAAAAGTAATTTTCTTTCTCTCAGCTTCTTTTCTATGAAGCTCTCCTATGCTGATGTCTTGGGCTTCATAGCCTCGTTTTCTGTTTAGTTCACAAGCTCCAGATTCTTTAGATTTATTTCCCATATCAGAGATTGTGGAGAGTTCTATTCCTCGATTTGAGAAATTCTCTTTGACCGACAATTTCGCAGAGTAACCTGCTTTGCTTACGGCTTCTTCTATGTCCGCTACCTTTAGTTTACCCTCATCCCTTTCAATCATCATGGAACCAGTGAGTAGGTTGACCTGAACATGACTTGTGCCCTCAAGCTTATTGACTGCTTTTTCAACCCTGGCAGAGCAGGCTCCGCATGTCATTCCCGTTACAATGTATTTTTCCTTTTTCAAATAAACCTCCTTTTTAGGATTCTATTTCAAGCTTTCCCTCAACATGCTACTATTTCTGTTTTCAAAAAAACTTTAATATGGACTTCTGCTTTGATTTCATTCCGAAGTGAACAAAATGCTCCACAGCCAAACGGACCGCAGAGCATATTATTAACCCATATTTGAGCTACTATTTTGTAAAAACTAAAAGTCAAATTAGTAGGGATGCATTAATGGGGTTTACGTCCCGAGATTTCCCTTAAATCTGCGGTGGAGTAAATGTTCTTCCTGCAAGCTCATCATTAAGAGCATATAGACCCTTGCCGTCCTTTGCAAATAACTCGTATTTTGTAATTAAATCGTTTGCATTAGCCTCTTCCTCAGCCTGTTCATTTACAAACCATGCTAGGAAGTGCTCTGTTCTGAGGTCCTTAAGGTCGCGTGCTTCATAAACCATGTTATTAATTAAGCTTGTTACATATTCCTCGTGTTTAAGCGCCTCATTTAGCACTGTAAGGTCATCCTTGTAATTTCCCTCAGGCTTAGCAATTGCCTCCAGCTTAAGTGCTCCGTCGTTTTCGTGAATGTAATTATAGAACATCATAGCATGTGACATTTCTTCCTTTGCCTGAATCATGTACCAGTTTGCAAATCCGTTCAATCCCTTTTCTTCAAAGTAATTCGAAAAATCAAGGTACAAATATGCCGAATACATCTCAGCATTAAACTGTTCGTTCAACAACTTTACCATTTTCTTGTCAAGTTTCATTTCAATTCCTCCTTATATATCTTTACTAGTTAATATATGCATATTGGCAAAAATTTTGACTACTTCCTAAGAAGATCTCTGATTTCAGTGAGCAAAACAATGTCTTCTGACGGTGCTGCAGGTTCCTCAGGCTTTTCTTCTTCCTTCTTCTTGAATTTGTTGATAGCTTTGATAATAGTGAATATAACAAGAGCTATCAGTAAGAAGTTAACAACTGCCTGAATGAACATTCCGTATTTGATCTCAGCTGTTCCAACTGTAACCATAAGATTTTCAAAGTTTATGCCTCCGATTATAACTCCGATTATAGGCATTATGATATCGTCAACTAAAGAGTTTACAATCTTCGTAAACGCTCCGCCTATAACGACTGCAACCGCTAGGTCAATCACGTTGCCCCTTGAAATAAATTCCTTAAACTCCTTTATAAAGCCTTTCATTTTCTGTTTCTCCTATTTTTATTTTTTGATTCATCGTCTTGATACTAATCATGGAGCTTGCCGTCCATCCTTTGGCTTCGACTAGCCACGCTGATTCTAAGATTATTCCTTATCATTTAATTTTTCAAGTTTTCCGAGTTTGGATGCCCAGTGAGCCCACATCTGCTTCACGAGTCTCCTACCCGCATACATCGCAGTAAGGCTATCATCAAGAGCTGGTGCAATTTCAACCATATCAAACCCTATAATATTCAATCGGCTGAACAAAATAGTCAGCATGTCAAACACCATCCTAGGTGTGAGCCCTCCCATCTGAGGCATTCCAGTTCCTGCTGCATATCCAGGATCGAGAACATCGATGTTAAATGTCAAATATACCCTGTCGAATTCCTTCATCTTTGACACGCAGTCCATCGCAACTGCTTCTGCCCCGAAGGTAAAACAATCTTTTGCTGTCTTTACGTTGAATTTACCAGCTTTGACCTTGTCAAACTCCTGTCTATTCAGTGCTCGTATTCCGATGTTGTATATATTTTCAGGACCAGTAACAGATTCAAGTTCAAGAACACGACTCATAACAGTTGAACTGCTCAAGTTATCTCCATCTTCATCGTCTTTAAGGTCAAGATATGCGCCCATGTTGATGATTCCAAGGCTTCCAGAAATTTCTCTGTCAATTCCCTTCATAACTGGAATAGATACACTGTGGTCTCCACCTATCATTGTGAATTTCTTCCTCATATCCACAATTGATGCTACGTAATCTTCTACTTCTTTGTAAATGGTTTCCCTATCTGTCCCCCTGAAGTCGCCACCGTCATACACCTTGAGCTGATCGAAAAAATCGAGATCTTCCGTACAAGGACTAGCCTCCATTGTATTTCGTCTCAAAAGATCAGGAGTTTCAGCTGCTGCCCCCCTACCGCTTTCGCTACCGTCAAATGGTATTCCGAATACAACAACATCTGAACTGACCTCTGAAATCTCTGGTTCGTTTAGTCCGAACCAAGCGCTTTCCATCTCAGAATACATATTTCTGTTTCTCATCATTACCTCCATGTGCAACCCAGATTTTAATATTCGCTATATTCATCAACGAGAAACTTACACAATAAAATCTGCATCACAAATTGCATCAATCATCAGTCTTAGGACTTTATACCCTAAAATGTGCTAAATCACACATTTCTTAATATTTAATACAGATATTTGTCCCAATATGATAAATGATTTTTTCAATCTCAGGTTCCATACCCGTATCGAAATATTGGGAGCTATCCATTTTAAAACAGGATTTGTTACGTTCTCCGATATATATTTGGTCTGCATAATTGCTGTGTTTCAGCGCCTTCTCGTAAGTCAGCATCTGTCTTTTGTATAATTCCTTCAGCCTATGAATTTCTCTATCCAGATTGTTTTCATTGAGCCAGTTAGTCTTAAAGTCCACCAGTACAAAGTGCTTCTCTCCGTTTTCATTTTCTTCTATAAAGAAGGCATCGATTATTCCTTGGACAATTATATTTTCTCCTAAAAGTTCAGAATTATTTGAGATATCAAAGTTATTCGCATTTATTAACATCTCTTCGGATGAAGTAAAAAATTCATTTTTCGGTGTTGACATATAAATGAATTGTTTCTCTTTATAAAGTTGACCTTTAGCCTCTGCAATTGCCATTCTCTCCGCAAGGTTACTTTCAAAGAATTGACATATATTATCGAGTGAAATTTGCGTCAATTCATCTGCATTTATAATCTCTTTTTTCACAAGATTAGAAACCAGTTCATTCAAATATGCATTTGACGAAATCGGCAAGCCTGACGGCGCCGAAATTGAGGAGTCATTAGAGGAGTCTTTATTAATAGTTTTGTAATCCTCAGAATCTGACCATTTCACATCTTCACAATCTTTCACGGTTGCCGCAACTGCAGCTTGGTAATCACACATTTCTAATATTTTGTGGTAAAGACTACCTCGTCGAGAAGCAGATAATGTTTGCTTTCCTGCAAGAAATCGAGGCGTTGCAAGCTCTGAAGTGTTTTTTAACTCAGCCTTCTTAGCTACAGATCCCGATCTGCTCGAGAACTCAAAAAATTCATTCTCATCAGGTCGCCATTTATTAATCTCAGTCGCCGTATACTTTGGCTTTATATCTTTGGCATATTCATATGGATATACATACTCAAGTTTCCGTTTGACATTTTCAAATACAGACTCATCAAAAATCTCCGCACTATCCCCATTCTCAGCGAAATGTTTTGTGCCTTCTCGACGCTCGTTATAGCTACCCATAATTTCTTGTTCAAATTCTAAAATATCATCAGCTACATAGTCCTGCCTCTTCCCATTCCACTCAACTAGGGTGTTTAGCGACTTATAATTCATCTTCGGCTGCACACCTACGACATAAAGGAAATCCTTTGCCCTCGTCAATGCGACATAAAGTGCCCTCATCGACTCTTCATCTTCCTCATTGTCCTTGATGTCTTTGATTAGCCTAGTCAATATCGTATCATCTGGTTTGACCTTATTCGGGTTGATCGACTTGAGTGCAAGTCCGATATCCTTGTGGAAGCTCCAGTTATAGCTTGCCCTATTCATCTTGCGATTATATCCCGTCAAAATTACCATTGGAAATTCAAGGCCTTTACTCCAGTGTATGCTCGCAATCTTTACAGCATTTGAACCTTCTCCTGTTACATCAGCCTCTTCCATATTGAGATTTTCGTCTATTTTGATGCGATTTAGCATGTCAAGATATCCTGCCAGCCCCACATTACCCCTTTCCTCATAGTCCAATGCGAGTTCTATTAGATACTGAAGATTAGCCTGTCTTACATCGCCAAGTGGCATCGCTCCTGCCATCATATAATAGTTTGTATCCTGCATCAAGTGCCACAAAAATTCATCAAGACTCTCTCCTATCGCGAGCGTCCTAAACCTTTCTATTTGCTCATCAAAGCGTCTTATTTTCTGTATTAACTCGTCGCGTTCACCTGATTCCACGTATGACATCATACTAAGGTAAAAGTTTTCTTCATTCATCAGTGCAATCCTGGCGAGTTCGTCGTCCGTGAAGCCATAAATTTCTGATTTAAGCAATGCCAAAAGAGCTATGTCTGAAAGTCTATTTTCTACCACCTGCAGTAGGCATAGAAAAATCCTAACCTCTATAGCTTCAAAAAAATCGCTCTTCTTCGTAACATAGGCTGGTATACCTAGTTCTATGAGCTTCTTCGCCAAATTCGTGCCATACCCCGAAACCGCCCTCGACAAAATAACCATGTCTTGGTATTCAAGAGTTTTTCTCTTGCTAATCTTTACCTTTTCGCCCGTCTTGGGATCTTCCTCATACCCTTCAACAAAATATTCCTGTCCCAAATGGTCCTTAATTATTTTTGCAACAAGTATGGCTTCGAGTTCATCACGGTTTACGTCTTCGTTTTTGTCTACATTCACAAAGTGATATGTCGGTTCGTGTATTACATTCTCTGGATTTGGCGCTCCTATCTTAAGCTCACTTTCCTCGTTATATCCATCCATTCTGCCGCGAAAAAGGGTATTTACAGCATCGAGAATATATTTTTTGCTCCTATAGTTTGCAGACAGATCAATCCTTATAGATTTATCCTCAAAATCAAAATTCGCTCTGCCATCAAACTCGTCCGTTCCAGAATGTTTATTCTCCCCAGCTGACTCATTATTCACAGAAGATCCAATATTCACTGCAGCTTCATCAGTTCCGTTTTTCCCGTATACCTCAGCCAAAGCATCTTTTTCGGGTGTAAACCTATCGTATTTCTCCTGGAAAATCTGGGGTTCTGCATTTCTAAACCTGTATATACTCTGCTTGATATCTCCGACCATAAACAGACTGCTTTTCTTGGAAATTTTATCAATAAAATATTCTTGCAGTGCACTTGTATCCTGGTACTCGTCTACAAATATATAGTCGAATTTCTTTGAATAAAAATCCGCAACACTCTCTTCATCAAGCAGTTTGATTGCAAAATGTTCAATGTCCGAAAAATCTATGACACCCGCCTCTTTCTTTGCTGCTCTGAACCTGTCATCAAAATCCAGCACGAGTTCCATAATAAAGGCAGCATGCGTTAGTGCATTCAGTGTCGGTTTAAAAAGCTCTTTCTTTTTCTCGTCAGACTCGTCAGCTTTATTCTTCGACTTTTTCTTTTTCGAGTTATTTTCTTCAACTATGTTATCGTAATATTTCGAAATTTTCTCCTTGCTTCCAAGATACGCATCCAGATCATCCTGAGTTTTTATCCCCTTGTAGTCATCGATCATTTTATGAACTACATCCTCATAGCGAGGAATGTTCCTGATTTCTGCGTGGAGAGCAATTATTTTGTTCTTAATACTATCAAAGTTTCTGCCGTTGCTATAGTCATCGAGAAATGCTATGAACTTTTCGTGCTTTTCATCCTGTGAATTGAAATAGTCAAAAAACAATTCTTCTACAACTTCGCTTGAGATTGCTCTAATTTTCAGTTCGTCCTCGACCCTATACCCTGGCTCAAGCTCATGTAGCTTGTGGAAAAACTGATTAATTATCTTCATTGCAAAGCCGTGGAAGTTACTTATGTCAGCTGTCGAAAGTGCATCTAGCTGCTCCCTAAAAATTCTTCTCTCTTTCTGGTTCTTTGATTTCTCTATACCAGCTTTGAGGGCCATTCTTATCCTCGACTTCATTTCAGAAGTCGACGCGTTTGTGAAAGTTACTATCAACATTTTCTCAAGTGGAACACCTGAAAGTATCAGCCTCAAGACTCTCTCAACCATTACAGCAGTCTTTCCTGACCCCGCTGCAGCCGCCACAAGTATATTCTTCGCCCTTGCGTGAATTGCAATATTTTGTTCTCTATTCCACTTAACACCTGCCATGGCTCACCTCCGCCTTTAATTATATCAAAACATCTGATATAATTAAATTACATTTTATTTTTAAAGGAGAAGAAAGATGAGAAAGCAAGCGATGTTGATGATCCTCGATGGATTCGGTCTAAATTCACATAGTTTTGGAAATGCTATAGCGCAGGCAAACACCCCTAACCTCGATGCGATATTCACAAAATATCCATGGACCAAGCTTATTGCCTGCGGTCAGTCTGTCGGTCTTCCAGATAGTCAGATGGGCAACTCCGAAGTCGGACATATGAACATCGGTGCAGGACGCATAATCTACCAAGATTTATCTCTCATCTCAAAAGATATAGAAGAAGGCGAATTCTTCAAAAATCAGGTTTTGGTTGAAGCCATGGACAGTGCTAAGTCAAAGGGTTCAGCTCTGCACCTTTTAGGTCTTCTTTCAGACGGCGGTGTTCACAGCCATATTGAGCATCTTTTCGCCCTTCTGGACATGGCAAAACAAAGAGATATAAAGGAAGTCTATATTCACGCATTTCTGGACGGCAGAGATGTTCCTCCGCAATGTGCAGGCAAGTATATCGACGCACTTGAGAAAAAAATCTCTGAGCTAGGCATCGGCAAAATAGCTTCAATCGGTGGAAGATACTTCGGAATGGACAGGGACAAGCGATGGGAGCGTGTCCAAGTCGCATACGATGCCTTCACTATGGGTGAAAATCCTATTGGCAAGGTTAATTATTTGATTGCCGATTCAGCATCCGAAGCAGTTGAATCTGCTTATTCTCGCGACGAGACTGACGAGTTTGTTACGCCTACATTCATCCGTGGGGCAGAACCTGTCAGAGATGGTGATTCCATCATCATGTTCAACTTCAGACCTGACAGAGCAAGGGAGATCACACGCTCATTTGTAGACGAAGAGTTGAACGAGCTGGCTCGTCCTCATTTATTTGAAAATATACACTATGTGACAATGACAGTCTACGATGCAACAATCAAAAATATACACGTGGCATATCCGCCTAGACAGATCAAAAACACTCTCGGTGAATACATTTCATCTCTTGGCCTTAAGCAGCTTAGAATTGCCGAAACAGAAAAATATGCACATGTTACATTTTTCTTCAACGGCGGTGTCGAAAAGCCATACAATGGGGAGGACAGAATCCTCGTAAAATCACCAAGTGTTGCAACCTATGACCTCAAGCCAGAGATGAGTGCTCCTGAGGTAACAGAAAAGGTGATAGACGCCGTAAAGTCAGAAAAATATGACTTGATTATTTTGAACTTTGCAAACTCCGACATGGTTGGTCATACCGGTGTCATAGATGCGGCAATCAAGGCAGTTGAAAAACTTGACACTCTTGTATCTGAAATTGTCGACTGCGTTCTCTCACTTGACGGACAAATCCTATTAACTGCTGACCATGGCAATTCAGATGTAATGATTGATGAGAACGACAACATTGTTACATCGCATTCACTCAATCTTGTTCCCCTCGTCCATATAAGCCAAAACCCTTGCGAGTTCAAGGAAATGGCATCTGGCTGGGGAGAATATGTCAGTGGAAGGGAGAATTCCAAAGTAATGGCACCACAGGGCCGCTGGGGCAAACTCGCAGATATCGCACCTACATTGCTCTCGTTAATGGGACTTGAAGTTCCGCCTGAGATGACTGGCGATATTCTAATCAAATAGCCTATTATTCTACACTTTTTGATAACGCCTTATATCGTTAAATAATTGTTAACTTATTTGGATATCATCTATACTTCTATCCGAAAGAACAATTACATCTCCCGGGTTATATGTTATTATTTCTCCTGTATTGATATTGTATAGCTGCGAAAAAACCGCTGAAATATTTGAGGAAGTGCCTACGGGTTCTTCCTCTTTTGATTCCGATTTTGATGCCTCCTTTGGTTCCTCTTTTGATTCCATCATTTTTAAATAGTTCTTTTCAGCCGAATCAATTATTTCTCTTAAATCAAAGCTGCTATAAAAAGGCATGCTCACTATCTTCTCTTTAATATCTCTAAAAGCCATCTCGCTAATGTCATCCGATGTATTGACTCTCTCAACTATTTCCTTCATAAAGCTCATGACTCTTCGGTCATCTCTTACCTCTTCTGCCGGCAAATAAAGAAATTGAAAAGCCCCAAAATTGCTAACCCACACGTGCTCCAAATCAAATTCCACATACATCAGAAGAAAGTTATTTTTAACAATGTCTTCAACAAGGTCAATGCACTGTCTTAGCAACAAAACAATGGCTTGAAAGTTCAAACTATTTTCCAGGTACTCCAATAATGTCCTATCCCAGGTAGTCTGCAAAACTACACATTTCCCCTTAATTTCACTATCAGAAATAAAACCTCTGATATTTGCATTCGAAAACCTCGCCAATTCCAACCTGTCAATATTCTCACCTGATTCGTACCTTGCCCTTATGGATATACCTTCAGCGTTCTTTCTTATTTTATATATCATTTATTTCTTTTACCCTCCTGGTAATATTTTACATCTAAACAGCCTCCCTGTCAATATTTTCCAGTTAATTGTTTTGTAAAAATATTTATTTCTCTGCAAATAAATTCTTTTGATTCTTTTTGAGTGTTTTTGAATATCATAGATAAAATAATATCAAAGTTATATTTATAAATTATTTTATGTAATTATTTTGAGAGGAGAATGAAATGTTAAATGACATCGCATCGTTTTTAAACGGATTTTTATGGTCTCCTGCTCTGGTTTACATCGCAATCGGAGTAGGTCTGTTCTTATCTATTGGTCTTAAATTTCCTCAGTTCAGACTAATTAAGGAAATGGTTAGACAGCTCGCAAAAGGATCTAGCAGTGAGAATGGAGTATCTTCATTCCAGGGTTTCGCAATGTCTTTAGGAGGCAGAGTTGGAACAGGTAATATTGCTGGTGTAGCAAGTGCTATAGGAGTTGGTGGACCTGGTGCTGTTTTCTGGATGTGGCTGATTGCCCTTGTTGGC
>QWCE01002111.1_pt1 | contig 26201 bp, 19 predicted proteins | sample 1972531 | NCBI WGS metagenome assembly QWCE01 (sample SAMN09866716, study PRJNA288562) | Human gut metagenome isolate term4_stool, whole genome shotgun sequencing... | reverse complement strand
TGGCGGGCGTCTTCATTGCGTACGCGCTCTACTACTACGGCGTCAAGCGCGGGCTCGGCGCAGGGGCGTTCAAATCGCTCGTCTGCTCGCTCTTCTATAAAAAGACGGGCATTCTCTCCACGCCGATCAACGTCTGCTCCAAGTACATCGCCGTATTCATCATCTTCGGCGCGTTTCTTGAGCGTACCGGCATTTCCGATTTCTTCATCCAGCTCGCAAACTCGCTGGCCGGCTCGTCCGCCGGCGGCCCGGCGAAGGTCGCCGTTATTTCGAGCGCGCTGTGCGGCATGGTGTCCGGTTCGTCCGTCGGAAACACCGTAACGACCGGCAGCGTCACGATCCCGATGATGAAAAAGACCGGGTATAGAGGCGAATTTGCCGGTGCGGTCGAAGCGGCGGCATCTACCGGCGGGCAGATCATGCCCCCGATCATGGGCGCGGCGGCGTTCCTGATGGTAGACTACGTAAGTCTCCCGTATTCAAACATCGTCGTCCGGGCGATCCTCCCGGCGGTGCTGTATTTTACCGGCATTTTCATCTGCGTGCATCTCGAGGCGAAGAAATCCGGGCTGCAGGGTGTGCCCCGCCGCGAGCTGCCTCCCGTGATGCCGCTTCTGAAAAAGACGTATCTGCTGCTGCCGCTCGTGATCCTTGTGTATCTCGTCTCGTCCGGCAGCCGGACAATGGCCTTTGCCGCCGCGGTAGCAACCGTCACCGCGATCGTCGTAAGCATGTTTTCCAAAGAAACACGCATGACTCCGAAGAAATTCTTTGAAGCTCTGGCCGGCGGTACGCAGGGGTGCATCTCGGTCGGCGTCGCCTGCTGCGTGGCGGGCATCGTCGCGGGCTGTCTCACGATGACCGGTCTCGCCAACCAGATCCTGCACGCCATCATCGGCGTTAGCGGCAACGCGAAGCTCCTCGCGCTCTTCCTCACAATGCTCTGCTGCATCGTGCTCGGCATGGGCGTTCCGACGACCGCCAACTACTGCATCATGGCCACGACCTGCGCGCCCATTCTCGTACAGATGGGCATCCCGACGGTCGCGGCGCACTTCTTTGTGTTCTACTTCGGCATCGTCGCCGACCTCACGCCGCCGGTCGCGCTCGCGGCCTACGCTGGCGCCGCCATTGCGGGCGCAAATCCGATGAAGACCGCCTTCAACGCAACAAAGCTCGCTATCGCAGCGTTCATCATCCCGTATATCCTCGCCTACAACCCCGCGATGGTGCTCGTCGATACGACCGTCGCGGAGGTCGTTATGATTGCTATCACGTCGCTCATCGGCATGTTCGGTCTCGGGATGGCGCTCGAGGGCTACTACCGCGGGAGCATCCCCTGGTATCTGCGCATCCTCTCCGCCGCCGGCGGCCTGTGCCTTGTGTACCCCGGCACGGTGACGGACGTGATCGGCATCGTCGTTGTCGGCGCGATCGTCGTCATGCAGATCCTCCGGGCGAAGAAGACGCTCAAAGCCGCATGAAACACCCGGGCAAAGCAGCGCAGCGCCCCTGCGATCCCCTTGAAAAAACCCGCAGGAGAGGGGCTCTGCCCCTCCCGCAAATAAAGGCCCTGTCAAGACGCAGCCAAGATCCGGCTGCGTCTTGTTTTTTCGTTAAAATTCAATGAAAATTCACGATTTTGCGGCGGTGCGGTGCTATCATGGAAAGAATGAATTCGATTCCCGAAAGGATCCTGCCCGATGACTTCCTTCAGCGTGAAAAAACCGTTTACCGTGTTCGTGGCGGTGGTCGCCATTCTGGTGTTCGGCGTGATGTCGTACGTCAAGATGACCCCCGACCTGATGCCGAACATGGACTACCCCTACGTCGTCGTGGTGACGACGTATCCGGGCGCCGCGCCGGAGGAGGTCGAAGCCGTCGTCACCAAGCCGATGGAGCAGAGCATGGCGACGCTCAATGATATCAAGACCGTGACCTCTACCTCGGCGGAGAACTATTCGATGCTCGTGCTGGAGTTTGAGCAGAGCACCAATATGGACAGCGCCGTGGTGGACATTCTGCAGAAAACGCAGATGCTCACCGGCCGCTGGGACGATTCCATCGGCACGCCGAGCATCATCCGCATCAACCCGAATATGATCCCTGTGATGGTCGCGGCGGTCGATTCCTCCGAAATGGACCGCTACGAGCTCTCTCGCTTTGCCAAGGACACCGTCATCCCCGCGCTGGAAGGCACGACGGGCGTGGCGAGCATCACGACCGGCGGCATGATCGAGCGGACGATGACCATCGAGGTCAACGAGGCCAAGCTCGACAAAATGAACGCAAAGATCGCCGAAGCCATCGACAAGGCGATGGAAGACGCCAGAAAGCAGCTCGAGGACGCGCAGAAGGAGCTGGACGAGAACCGCGAGAAGGTCGAGGCCGGCACGAACCAGCTTCTCAGCGCATCGAGCGGCATCTCCGATTCCATCAAGCAGGGCGAGGACGATCTCGCCGACACGCTCACCGCCGCCGGAGAGACCGCGGCGAAGCTTGCCTCCGCGCGCGCCGCCATCGACGCGCTCAACGCCCGGCTCGAGCAGGCGGAGGCCGCGCTCGCGGAGGCCGAGGCGCGTCTGGCCGAAACCGACGCGCGCATCGCCTCGCTGGAAGCGGACAGCGCGCTTTATGCCAAAGCGCTCGGCGAGCCCTACGACTCCATGGACGCCTCCACGACGCTGGAGGCCGCCGGACTGGACGCGGACACCGTTGCCGCGCTCAACGCCAAGGGCTGTACCGATCTCGGCAGCGTCCGCACGATGAACAACTTAAACGACGTGAATCTCTCCGCGCAGCGTACCGCGCGCGCAGCGCAGGCCGTCGCGGTGGAGACCGCGCGCGTGCAGACCGAGGAGCTGCGCACGCAGATCGCCGCGGCGGAGGAGCGCTGCGCCCAGCTCGAAGAGGAATCCAAAAAGCAGATGGAATCGCTCGAAAACATGCAGAAGCAGCTCGAGGAGCTGCCGGGCGAGCTCATGGGCGGCGTAACGAAGATCTCGCTCGCGGGCGGCCAGCTCGCCGCGGCGCAGACCGCGCTCACCAGCGCGCAGACGCAGCTCGACGCGGCGGTGAAAACGCTTGAGGAGCAGCTCGCCTCCGCGCTCGACGCGGCCGACCTCCACGGCGTCATCACGCTCGAAACGCTGAGCAGCCTCATTGCCGCGCAGAATCTCGACATGCCCGCCGGGTATGTGTATGACGAGAACGGCAACGGCATCATCGTCACCGTCGGCGACGCCATCGCGGACGGCAAGGATCTCGAAAACCTTGTGCTGCTCGATCTCGGCATCGAGGGCCTTGACCCCATCCGCGTGTGCGATGTGGCAGACGTTGTCCGCGCCGACAACGCGGGGGAGATCTATGCCTCGCTCAACGGCAACAACGGTCTCATCCTCATGTTCTCCAAGCAGTCAAACTACGCGACGGCGAAGGTGTCTGACAACATCAACGCCGCGTTTGAAGAGCTGAGCGCGCAGTATCCGGGGCTGACGTTCACCGCGCTCATGGATCAGGGCGATTACATTTATCTCCTGCGCGACTCGATCCTCTCGAGCCTTCTCTGGGGCGCGCTCTTCTCGGTCGTCATTCTCTTCCTCTTCCTGCGCGACTGGCGGCCCACGGTCATCACGCTCTGCTCGATCCCGATCAGCCTGCTCTTCGCGCTCACGCTCATGTACTTCACCGGCGTTTCCATCAACATCATGTCGCTTTCCGGTCTTTCGATATCGGTCGGCATGCTGGTGGATAACTCCGTCGTTGTGATCGAAAACACCTACCGCCTGCGCGCGCTCGGCGAATCAACGGTCAAGTCCGCCGTGTCCGGCGCGCGGCAGGTCGGCGGCGCGATCGCGGCCTCCACGCTCACGACCATCTGCGTCTTTGTCCCGATCGCATTCGTCGAGGGCCTTACGCGCGAGCTCTTCACCGATATGGTGCTCACGCTCAGCTACGCGCTCATCGCCAGTCTCATCGTAGCGCTCACGCTCGTCCCGGCGCTCGCGGGCAAGCTGCTCGCGCACGCCAGGCCCCAGAGCGAAACGGCGTTCACGCGCTTCATGCCGAAATACAAAAAATCCGTCCTCTGGGCGGTGAACCACAAGGCCGTCACGCTCCTCACCGCGGTGGCGCTGCTCATCGCAAGCGGCGCGGCGGTGATCGCCAAGGGCTTCACGTTCCTCCCCGATATGGAGATGGAGCAGATGATGGTAACGCTCACGATGCCGGAGGGCAGCTCCTTTGCCGACACGACCGCCGCGGCGGACGAGGCGGCGGCGCGAATGCTCACCGTGCCGGGCGTGGAGACCGTCGGCGGCGCCATCGGCGACAGCGCCGGTTCCAGCCTTTCCATGATGACCACCGAGGGCGACGTTTCGTTCTATGTCCTGCTCGAAAGTGGATATAAGGCGAGCCGCGTTGCGAAAGAGATCAACGAGAAATGCGCCGATATGGAGGCCGACGTGAACGCCGACGCAAACTCGCTCATGTCCTCCATGACGCAGATGCTCACGAGCAGCGGCATCACGGTGCGCGTATACTCCAACGATCTCGACGATCTGCGCGAGACCGCCGACGCCGTGGCCGATGTGCTGCGCGGCGTGGACGGCACGGAAAACGTCGCCGCCGGGAAAGAGGAGCCCACCGCGGAGCTGCACTTCACCGTGGACAAGGAAAAGGCGGCAAAGGAGCAGCTCACCGTGGCGCAGGTGTATATGCAGGTGGCAAAGGCGCTCACCGGCTCGGCCGATCTCATCGAGCTTTCGGACAGCGGCGACACCTATGCCGTCAGCGTACAGACCGCCGGGAAGGACAAGATCACGCCCGAATACGTCCGCTCTCTTACGTTTGACGTGACGGCGAAGGACGGCACGGTGCATTCCGTCGCGCTCAGGGACATTGCCACGGTCGAGGAGACCGAGAGCCTTTCGAGCATCCGCCGTCTCAACCAGCGCCGGTACATCGACGTGACCGCCGACATCGCCGAGGGCTACAACGTCACGCTCGTGACGGACGCCGCCGAGGAAGCGCTCGCATCGTTCTCTCCCTCGGACGGCACGACCATCGGCTTCACCGGCGAGCGCGAATCCATCGTCGAGGCGCTCAGACAGCTCGTTTTGATGCTCGCGGTCGGTATCCTGCTCGTATATCTCGTGATGGTCGCGCAGTTCCAGGATCTCAAATCGCCGTTCATCGTCATGTTCACGATCCCGCTCGCGTTCACCGGCGGCTTCCTCGCGCTGCTCATTGCGGGGCTGGAGATCAACCTGCTCTCGATGCTCGGCATGATCATGCTCGTCGGCATCATCGTGAATAACGGCATCGTGCTCGTAGACTACATCAACCAGCTGCGCATCGGCGGCATGGACCGGCGTGAGGCCATTGCGGACGCCGCCGTCACCCGTCTGCGCCCGATTCTGATGACGAGCATCACGACCATCCTCGGTCTCATCGTCATGGCGCTCGGCCAGAGCGAGGCAACGTCGCTCATCCAGCCGCTCGCCGTAACGTGCATCGGCGGACTGCTGTACGCCACGCTCATGACGCTTTATGTCGTGCCCGTCATGTACGACGCGCTCTCCAAAAAGGCGCTCTACCACGTGGACGAGGCCGATCTTCAACTCAGCGAAAAATAAATCCCTGTCTTGGAACCCCCTGCTCTTGAAAGAGCAGGGGGTTTCGGTTACAATGAGATGATATAATGAGATAATATCTTATGATACTATCCTATGATACTAAAAGGAGGTCGTATTTATGAACGTTCTCGTTACCGGCGGCGCCGGATACATCGGCAGCCACGCCTGCGTGGAGCTTCTGAACGCCGGACATTCGGTCGTTGTGGTGGACAATCTCGTCAACGCCAACGCGGAGTGCCTGCGGCGCGTCGAGCGCATCACCGGAAAAACGCTCGAATACCACGAAATGGATCTTTTGAACCGCGCAGCTCTCAATGAGCTTTTCGATACGCACCGGTTTGACTGCGTGCTCCACTTTGCCGGTCTCAAGGCGGTAGGGGAGTCGGTGCAGCAGCCGCTGCGGTACTACAACAACAACCTCGGCACGACCATCCATCTCTGCCAGACGATGGCGGCGCACGGCGTGAAGAAGATTCTCTTCTCCTCGTCCGCGACGGTGTATTCGCCGGACAATACGATGCCCGTGGACGAGAGCGCCCGCACCGGCGGCTGCACGAATCCCTACGGCTGGACGAAGTACATGAGCGAGCAGATCCTCTCCGATACGGCAAAGGCCGACGGCGAATGGACCGTTATGCTGCTGCGGTACTTCAACCCCGTCGGCGCGCATCCGAGCGGACTCATCGGCGAGGACCCGCGCGGCATCCCGAACAATCTGATGCCGTACATCGCCCAGACCGCCGCCGGACGGCGCGAGTATCTGAGCATATTCGGCAACGACTATCCCACGCCGGACGGCACGGGCGTGCGCGACTATCTGCACGTCGTCGATCTCGCGCGCGGCCATGTCGCGGCGATGGACTATATGGCGGAGCGGAAGGGTGTTTTCGTGTTCAATCTCGGCACCGGCCACGGCTACAGCGTGCTCGACATGGTGCATGCCTTTGAAAAGGCGACGGGGAAGAAGGTCCCCTACAAGATCGCCCCGCGCCGCGCCGGAGACGTCGCCGAGGTGTACTGCGACCCGGGCAAGGCCGAGCGAGAGCTTGGCTGGAAGGCGGAACACTCTCTCGAGGATATGTGCCGCGACAGCTGGAACTGGCAGAGCAAAAACCCGAACGGGTTCGCGGGATAAAGCTTCCCTCCCGGAGGGGGACGGTTGGTTTTGCGGCAAACGAACACCATGCCTGTAGGGGCGGGGCTCTGCTCCGCCCACGCAGCGTTCCGCGCAAAACGCTTTTCCCTCCGTCTTTTGCTCTCGCCAAAATCCACCTCCCTCAAAGAGGGAGGCATTTTTTAAATGAATAGATGAAAAGGAGACGACCCATGCCATCCAAAGTATTTGATTATATCGCCCGCGAGCAGGCGCGGCAGGACGCTACCGTTGAGCTGATCGCGAGCGAAAATTTTGTGAGCGAGAATGTCCTTCGCGCCGTCGGCTCGTGTCTCACAAACAAGTACGCCGAGGGCTATCCCGCCGAGCGCGTTTCCGGAAACCGCGGCCGCTACTACGGCGGCTGCGAGATCGTGAACGACCTTGAGGAATACTGCTGCGCCATGTGGAAAAAAGTGTTCCATACCGACTACCATGTGAACGTCCAGCCGCACAGCGGCGCGAACGCGAATCTCGCGGCATATATGAGCGTATTGCAGCCGGGCGACACGGTCCTCGCCATGTCGCTCAATAACGGCGGCCACCTGACGCACGGCTCGTCCGTCAATTTCAGCGGCAAGCTCTTCGATATGAAATTCTACGACGTGGACGCGCAGGGCTTCATCGACTATGCGGACGTGGAGCAAAAGGCCGCCGAATATAAGCCGAAGCTCATTCTCGCGGGCGCTTCGGCGTACAGCCGCGTCATCGATTTCGCGCGCTTCGCAGACATCGCCAAAAGCGTGGGTGCATACTTTATGGTGGATATGGCGCACATCGCGGGTCTCGTCGCGGCAGGGGACCACCCGTCGCCGTTCGGTCTCGCCGACATCATCACGACCACGACGCACAAAACGCTGCGCGGGCCGCGCGGCGGCATGATCTTCTGTAAGCCGGAGCTTGCGAAGAAGGTGGACAGCGCCGTGTTCCCCGGCACGCAGGGCGGGCCGCTCGAGCATGTGATCGCGGGCAAGGCCGTCGCCGCCGAGGAAGCCTGCACGGACGAATACCGCGAATACATCCACGCCGTTGTGCGAAACTGCCGCGCGATGTGCGAGGAGTTCCGGAAAATGGGCTACGACGTTGTGACCGGCGGCACGGACAACCACCTGTTCCTGCTCGATCTCACGAAAACGGGGCTCACCGGCAAGGCGGTGCAGGATGAGCTCGACCGCCATGGCATCACGCTCAACAAAAACTGCGTTCCCAACGAAACGAGAAGCCCCCAGCAGACCTCCGGCGTGCGCATCGGCACCGCCGCAATGACGACAAAGGGGTACACCGAGGCGGACTTCCTCGCCGCCGCGCACCGGATCGACGAGGTGCTGCGCGCGATGCAGGCAAAATCCATGTAAAGTTTTGGCGAAATGCCATAACAGGGCTTGCGTTGGAAACGGTTTTATGGTACGTTAAATACAATACCGAACGGCTTCCGCTCTCCACCTTACGAGCGGTACGCGGTTCGATGAAAGGAGTTTGTTTTCCCCGCAGGATCCGCGGTGCGGCAGTGTGGAGACCTGCCGTATGTCCTCCGTACATTTATCGGCGGAGGTAAGGTCTGAGCAGCGGAGGCTCTCAGATCAGGATCGGTACGCATGGCAGAAGTACGTCTGGTAGACATCAAGAAGATCTATCCGAATCAGGGCGGCACGAAGAAGAAAAAGCGCGACGTTCCCGAGAAGAAGCACAATCTGCAGATCACCGAAGAGGGTGTCGTTGCGGTGCAGCAGTTCTCGCTGGATATCGCCGACCGTGAATTTATCGTGCTCGTCGGCCCGTCCGGCTGCGGCAAGTCCACGACGCTGCGCATGATCGCCGGTCTCGAGGAGATCACCTCGGGCGATCTTTTCATCGACGGCAAGCGCATGAACGACGTCGCCCCCAAGGACCGCGACATCGCCATGGTATTCCAGAACTACGCTCTTTATCCCCACATGACCGTTTACGAGAACATGGCGTTCTCGCTCAAGCTCAAGAAGCTCCCGAAGGCCGAGATCGACAAGAAGGTCCGCGAGGCCGCGGAGATCCTGGACATCACCGCCCTGCTCGACCGTAAGCCGAAGGCACTCTCCGGCGGCCAGCGCCAGCGTGTCGCCATCGGCCGCGCCATCGTGCGCAGCCCCAAGGTGTTCCTCATGGACGAGCCGCTCTCCAACCTTGACGCCAAGCTCCGCAACCAGATGCGCGCCGAGATCATCAAGCTGCGCGACAAGATCGACACCACGTTCATCTACGTCACCCACGACCAGACCGAGGCCATGACGCTCGGCGACCGCATCGTCATCATGCGCGACGGCTTCATCCAGCAGATCGGCACGCCGCAGGAAGTGTTCGATAAGCCAGCCAACCTCTTCGTTGCCGGATTCATCGGAACGCCGCAGATGAACTTCTTCGATGCCGAGCTCAAGCGCGACGGCGACAAGTACACCGTCGAGGTCTGCGGCGAGCAGGTCAACCTCACCGAGGATAAGCAGGCCGCGCTCCTCCGCAACGACGTGAAGTCCGGCCCCGTGACGCTCGGCATCCGCCCGGAGCACATCGTGCTCGCAAAGACCGGCGGCATCCCCGCGCGCGTGGACGTGTCTGAAATGATGGGCTCGAGCGTGCATCTGCACCTCACCGCCGCCGGCCACGACGCCGTCGTCATCGTCCCGACGCTCGAGCTGGACGCCATCCCGTCCTACGGCCAGCAGGTCTCTCTTGAGCTGCACGAGGACAGCATCCACCTCTTCGACCGCGAGAGCGAGAAGTCCCTGCTTCTCTGATCGACCTCTTACAAAAACCCCGACCCGCCGGGATATCCCGGCGGGTCTTACAATGCGAAAATCTTTCGGAGGAATCCTCTATGGAAAACCCTGCGCTTATTATCATGGCCGCCGGTATGGGCAGCCGCTTCGGCGGGCTCAAGCAGATCACGCCCGTGGGCGACAACGGCGAGATCATCATGGACTTCTCGCTGTACGACGCTTACCAGGCGGGCTTCCGCAAGGTCGTGTTCGTCATCAAAAAGGAACGCGAGGCGGATTTCCGCGCCATCGTCGGCAGCCATGTGGAAAGCCGGATGGACGTGCAGTATGTGTTCCAGTCGCCGGACGATGTGCCGGAATGGTTCACCGTTCCCGAAGGGCGCGAAAAGCCATGGGGCACGGCGCACGCCGTGCGAGCCTGCCGGAACGTGATCGACGGCCCGTTCGCCGTCATCAACGCCGACGATTTTTACGGCGCGGGGGCATTCCGCGCGCTCTATGATTTTCTCGCAGAGCCGATGGCGGAGAGCGAGAACGCCATGGTCGGGTACCGCATGCGCAATACCGTTACCGAAAACGGGTATGTCGCGCGCGGCGTGTGCGAAACGGCAAACGGCTTTCTCACCTCGATCACCGAGCGGACGCACATTGAAAAGCGCGGCGACCACGCCGCCTACACGACCGATGGCGAGACTTTCATCGATCTTCCCGGCGATACGCTCGTATCCATGAACTTCTGGGGCTTCCGCAAGCGGATGATGCGCGCGTTCGACGAGCGGTTTGAGGATTTCGTGCGCGAGATCCTGCCGAAAAATCCGCTCAAGGCGGAGTACTTCCTGCCGTGGGTCGCGGATAAGGAGATGCACGCCGGGCTTGCGCGCGTGCAGGTGCTGCCGTGCGAGGAGACCTGGTACGGCGTAACGTACCGCGAGGATCTCCCGCGCGTCCAGGCCGCCGTAGCGGACATGAAGGCGAAGGGCGTATACCCGAAGAAGCTCTGGGAATAACAGGGGAAAAACCCCTCAGTCAGCCTTACGGCTGCCAGCTCCCCTGTTAGGGGAGCCAAGTTAGTATTTTGCAAACCCACTTGCCTCCCCTAACAGGGGAGGTGGCAAAAACATAGTTTTTGACGGAGGGGTTTGCCCCTCCCGGAATATGACAAAAGGAACTGCCGCAGAGGCCATCTGCGGCAGTTCCTTTTTTGCGCTGCCTTATTTACTTTTTCCCAAAAAGAGAGAATTTCTTCTTCTCATAAGGCTCCGAGCGGATCGCCGTGATCGTGTACCCGGTGCCATCAAGCACACGATGCAGCGCTTCTTCGCTCAGCGGCTCTTCGGAGAGGATCTCCGTTTCGCCTTTTGCATGAGACGAGGTAACTTTCTTCACGCGGAGGGCATTGCGGATGGCGTCATTCACATGACTTTCGCACATTCCGCAAGCCATTCCGTCGATCGTGAGTACGGTCTTAACCATGATGTTTTCCTCCTTCGTGGCAGGAGCCGCCCATCGGACAATGGCCGCAGTTTCCGCCGCAGGACGACTTACCCTGTTTCCTGTCCTTTACGAGCGAGCGTACGATCAATACGACAAGTATCGCCAGAACGATCGTAATGAGGATCGTTCCGATATTTTCCATGATCCAGCCGAGCATGAAACCTTACCTCCTTTGAGGAATTTATCTGTTGGAGAGAGAATGCTTACTTAACCGCCTTGTCGCTGAGGCGGGTGGCCTCGGTGTACTTCTTGAAGAAGAGCATGTAGATGATGAACGCGAGCACGAGCAGAGCGAAGATCAGGCCGATAACGTTGACGCTGCCGGTGAAGAGAGCGCCGAACTGGTTGATCATCAGAGCGACGGCGTAAGCGAACACGCACTGGTAACCGATGGCGAACCAGGTCCACTTGGCGTTGTTCATCTCGCGCTTGATAGCGCCGATGGCCGCGAAGCACGGAGCGCACAGCAGGTTGAACACGAGGAACGAGTAGCCGGTGATCGGGGTGAACGCCGCGCCGATGTGCTGCCACACGGTGCCTTCGCCGGCGCCGTAGAGAATGCCGAGCGTACCGACGATGTTCTCCTTGGCGACGAGGCCGGTGATGGAAGCGACCGTCGCCTGCCAGTTGCCCCAGCCGAGAGGCGCAAAGATCCAGCAGATCGCGCCGCCGATGGCCGCGAGGATGGAGTAGTCGATCTGGTCCTCAGACAGCATCTGGAACTGACCGTCGACCCAGCCGAAGTACGTGGTGAACCAGACAAAGATGGTGGAGAGAAGAATGATCGTGCCGGCCTTCTTGATGAAGCTCCAGCCGCGCTCCCACATGCTGCGGAGAACGTTGCCGAGCGTCGGCCAGTGGTAGGCGGGCAGCTCCATAACGAACGGAGCGGGGTCGCCGGCGAACATTTTGGTCTTCTTGAGCATGATGCCGGAAATGACGATGGCGGCCATGCCGATGAAGTAAGCGGAGGTGGAGACCCAGGGACTGCCGCCGAAGATCGCGCCGGCGATCATGGCGATGAACGGGACCTTCGCGCCGCAGGGGATGAACGTGGTGGTCATGATCGTCATACGGCGGTCGCGCTCATTTTCAATGGTACGCGATGCCATGACGCCCGGCACGCCGCAGCCGACGCCGATGAGCATCGGGATGAAGGACTTACCGGAAAGGCCGAACTTGCGGAACACACGGTCGAGAACGAACGCGATACGGGCCATGTAGCCGCAGGCTTCGAGGAACGCGAGAAGCAGGAAGAGGACGAGCATCTGCGGCACAAAGCCGAGCACCGCGCCGACACCGGCGACGATACCGTCAAGGATCAATCCGCTGAGCCATTCCGCCGCGCCGGCCGCCTCAAGAGCGTTGCCGATCAGCACGGGGATACCGGGGACCCAGACACCGTAGTCCGCCGGATCGGGCTCGTCGCCGATCTCGTCGAGCGTGGCGAGCGCCTTTTCGTAATCCTTGAGCGTCGCAGTCTCTTCGGTGATCTCGAGGGTCTCTTCGTCTTCAACTTCGTAAGTAAATTCGCCTTCGGGGGCGGCGCCGTTTTCTTCAACGTAAGCGTCGTAGCCGTCCACGATGGCGGAGGCGTCGCCGTACTGCTCTGCGACTTCGTTGTACGCCGCGGAGCCGATGCCGAACAGGTGCCAGCCGTCGCCGAACAGACCGTCGTTGGCCCAGTCGGTCGCGGGCGCGCCGACGGCGACCATGGCGATCCAGTAAACGAGGAACATGACAACCGCGAAGATCGGGAGGCCGAGCCAGCGGTTCGTGACGATCTTGTCGATCTTGTCGGAGGTGGTGAGAGCGCCGGCGTTTTTCTTCTTGTAGCAGGCCTTGATGACCTCGGCGATGTAAACGTAGCGCTCGTTGGTGATGATGCTCTCGGCGTCGTCGTCGAGCTCCTTCTCGGCGGCCTCGATGTCCTGCTCGATGTGGGCCTTGACATCCTCGGGGATGTTCAGGGACTCAAGCACCTTATCGTCGCGCTCGAACACCTTGATGGCGTACCAGTGCTGCTGCTCTTCGGGCAGGGTGTGCACGGCAGCCTCTTCGATGTGGGCAATGGCGTGCTCGACCGGGCCGGAGAACTTGTGCATCGGGATGGTCTTGCCGCCCTTCGCGGCTTTGATGGCGGTCTCGGCGGCTTCCTTGACGCCGTCGCCCTTCAGCGCGGAGACCTCCACGACCGGGCAGCCGAGCTGACGGGACAGCTCCGCAACGTCGATCTTGTCGCCGTTCTTGCGGACGACGTCCATCATGTTCACCGCCAGCACCACGGGGATGCCAAGCTCGGTGAGCTGCGTGGTGAGATAAAGGTTACGCTCAAGGTTCGTGCCGTCGATGATGTTCAAAATGGCATCGGGGCGCGTGCCGATGAGGTAATTTCTCGCTACGACTTCCTCCAGCGTGTAGGGGGACAGAGAATAAATGCCCGGAAGGTCGGTGATGATGACACCGTCATGACCTTTGAGCTTGCCTTCCTTCTTCTCGACCGTGACGCCCGGCCAGTTGCCGACGAACTGGTTGGAGCCGGTCAGAGCGTTGAACAGGGTGGTTTTGCCGCTGTTCGGGTTGCCCGCAAGGGCGATGCGCAAATCCATTTTCACGCTTCCTTTCTGCTCTCAAAAGCTTTTCCGCGGTTTGCATTCGCTAACCGCTGCTCGAAAAAATCAGGGGCTCTCCCCAAAAAGTTTTTATTCGATCTCGATCATCTCGGCGTCCGCCTTGCGGATCGAAAGCTCGTAGTTGCGGACGGTGACTTCGATGGGGTCGCCGAGGGGCGCTACCTTGCGGACATAGACCTGGGTGCCTCTCGTGATGCCCATGTCCATGATGCGGCGCTTCACCGCGCCCTCGCCATGGAGCTTCACGACCTTGACCGTCGAGCCGACCGGCACTTCGCGCAGAGTTTTCATGCCATTGCCTCCTTATTTTTTATTTTCTTTTTCTTTCCTGAGCGTTGATTCGCAAGGGCGCGCGCCCTTGTCCATCGACGCATGATCAAACCATGATCTTGCGCGCCAGCTCATCGCTGACAGCGACGCGGGACTCCTTGACCTTCACGATCACGTTTCCGCCCAGCGTGCTCACGATGCAGACCTCGCCGCCGACGGTGAAGCCAAGATCCTCAAGATGACGCTTCGTCTCCGGGTTTCCGCCGATGCGCTTTACGATCTGCGGTTCGCCGACATTCGCCAGTACCAACGGCATCATGCCGCATCCTCCTTCCGGATGTTAGTCCAAGCTAACATATGCGCAAAAATAATCGGTTAGCTCTCACTAACCGCCTTATATAATAGTTACCCCGCGCTAACTTGTCAAGGGGGAACGCCGCTTTTTTTCATCTTTGTATATTCGGCACAAAAGGACAGGCTCCGACACGGCATGCCGTTGGAAATTCGCTTGTTTTTCGGAAATGAATATGATATGGTAATAGATAATCATCCAAGGAAACGGAGTTTTTTTCTCATGGTCATGCAGGAATCCGGGGAAATGTACCTCGAAACCATATATCGGCTGAGCCAGTCGCTGCCGGTCGTGCGTTCGATCGACGTGAGCGAATACATCGGCTACTCAAAGCCCTCGGTCAGCCGGGCGATCGGTATTTTGAAGAAGCAGGAATACATCACGGTGGACAAGGTCGGCGCGATCACGCTCACGGACAAGGGCCGCGAGCGCGCGCAGTATATCTTTGAGCGGCACAGGTGTCTCACGAAGATATTCACCCTGCTCGGCGTGAACGCGGAGACCGCCGCCGAGGACGCCTGCCGCGTGGAGCACTACATCAGCGACGAGACGTTCCAGGCCCTCAAACGGCATCTCGCAGAGCACGAAAACAAAACTCCCTGACCCGCAAAAACCCCTCCGTCAAAAGCAAGTCCTTTGACGGAGGGGTTTTGTATCAGTATGTCTCAACGATCCGCACGCGGTTTTCGCCGTCGGCGAGAATTTCGGAGCATGGACTTATTGGAAGAGGATCATTCGTCCTCTTCCGTTTTCGTTTCGCCTTCCGCTTCGGCGGGCGCTTCCGTCTCCGTCGCGGCCTTTTCCGGCTCGGTCTCCGGAACGTCCTCCGTTTCGGCCTTTTCGACGGTTTCGGCCTTTTCGGTCACGTCCGTCGTCACTTCCGCTGTCTCGGAAGTTTCCGTCTCTTCGGTCTCGGCGGGCTTCTTTCTGCCGAGCAGCACCGCCGCCAGCGCCACGATCACGACGAGCGCCGCGATGGCAACGTACATCCAGACGTTCGCCGACTTCGCCGCCGGTTCCTCGAACAGCTCGTTATAATCCATCGTGCCGAAATCGCCCTTCCACTCGACCTCCGCGTTGTTGATCCAGTCGATGAGCATGTTGTTGAAAAGCTCGTTGGCGGCGTCGGCGCGCAGCGTCATATAATCGCCCGTGCCGGAATCCTGCGAGAGGGTCTTGCCGTCGGGATCGAGCGGGAGACGGAGGATGATGTGGTAGCCGTATCTCGACTCCACGATGTCGGAGATCTCATAGTCCGCGAGAGCGCGGGCGCCGTCCTCAAACTCCTGCACCATCTGATCGTCGGTGAAAATGTAGCCGTCCGGGAAGTTTGTCATGCCGGGGTCGTCGGCTTCCGCCATCCGCTCGTCGAACCGCGCCATCATCGTCTCGCGGTCGGATTCGAGCGCGCGCAGCTCCTCGAGCGTCGTCTCGGCCTCCTTGCGGACTTCGGCTTTCTCTTCGTCCGTCATGTCGGTGCCGTCGTCATTCTTTGTGAGGAAGAGGATATGCTTGCAGCGGACATAGTTGTTGTCGTTCGCCCACGCGAGGACGTCCGCCTCGGAGAGCTTCTCGCCGTTCGCGCCGTAGGTGTCCTCCATGATGGCATTGAACGCGGCGTTGCTCCGGAGGAGCAGGCGGTAGGTCGGCTCGTCGAGATACGCGCTCTCCATGGCCTCCATCAGCGCGTCCACGCCGCCGTACTGCTCCACGATGCTGTTCCACTGCGTTTCGACCTCGGCGTCCACCGTCTCCGCGAGTCCGCGCTTGTCCGCCTCGGCCGCCGGAACGGTGTAATACTTCATGCGCGCCTCAAGCGCTTCGCGCATCGCGTCCTGCAGCGTCGTGCCGTCGCCCGTATCGGTGGTGAAGTCGGGGATCGCCATGGTGTAGCGGATGAACTGGCTCGTCATGCTGGCGATGAGATAGTAGCAGAGCTTCCATGTGACTTCCGTACCGTTCACCGTGGCGACAACGGTGTCGCCGTCGTACTTTTTGCTGGCCGCGTCGAGCTGTTCCATGATCTTCGTATACGCTTCCTGCGCTGCCGCGGCAGCGTCGGATGCGGCTTCGGATGCGGCGTCGGATGCAGCTTCGGATGCGGCTTCGGACGAGCCGGCCGCGGCGCTGTCGCCGGTCGTGCCGTCGTCGGCGGCGAGCGCCGGAACGGCGAGCGCGCCGAGCAGCAGCACAAGACTCATAAGCAGCGCGAGCAGTTTCTTTGCTTTCATAGTTTTTTTACTCCTTTTCCGCGGCGGGCTCCGCCGCCGGTTTTTGCAGTTTGTTCCACGCTTCCACAAGGGCGCGCGCTTCCGGAATGGGTCTCGCGCCGGGCCGGAGCCTGAGCCCCAGCCGCGGCTCGCGTCCGGCTTCGAGCTTGACGCGGTTTTTGAACTCCTTCTGCGCATAGAGCGCGGAAAGCGTTTCCATGTCGAAATTCTCTACCTTGAAATAGAGCATGTTTCCCTTCTGGGAGATGTCCGAGATACCGGCGCGCCCGGCCTCGCCGCGCAGCAGCGCCACGTGGATGAGCGCGTTCACCGCGCCCGGCGGGTCGCCGAAGCGGTCGATGAGCTCGTCGGTGAGATCGTCGGCGTCCGCCTCGGTGCGGATGAGGGCGATGCGGCGGTAAAGGTCCATGCGCTGCTCGGCGCTCGGGACATACTTTTCCGGGATGTTCGCCGTAACGGAGAGGTCGGCGGCGCACTCGGTGCGCACGGGCGGCTTCTCGCCCTTTTCCTCGAGCACGGCCTCCTCGAGCAGCTTTAAGTACATATCATAGCCGACGTCCATCATGTGACCCGACTGCTCCGCGCCGAGGAGGTTGCCCGCGCCGCGAATTTCCAGGTCACGCATGGCGATCTGGAACCCGGCGTTGAACTCGGCAAACTCGCGGATGGCGGTCAGGCGCTTTTCGGCGATCTCCGTGAGCGCCTTCTCCGGGCGGTAGAGCAAATACGCGCTCGCGCGCCGCGCGCTGCGTCCGACGCGCCCGCGCAGCTGGTGGAGCTGGGCAAGGCCGAGCTTGTCGGCGTCCTCCACGATGAGGGTGTTGACGTTCGGGATATCGATGCCGGTCTCGATGATCGTCGTGCAGACGAGCACCTGAATTTTCCCCTCGACCATGTCGTCCATGACGCGGGAGAGCTGTTCCTCGTCCATTTTGCCGTGCGCCACGCCGACGGAAACACCGCCGCCGAGCTGCTTTTGCAGCCGCAGCGCCACATGCTCGATGTTCTCCACGCGGTTGTGGAGATAGTATACCTGCCCGCCGCGGAGAAGCTCGCGCCGGATGGCGTCGCACACGGCCTTTTCGTCCTGCTCCATCACGAACGTCTGCACGGGCTGGCGGTCGCGCGGCGGCTCCTCAATGGTGGACATGCTGCGCAGACCCGAAAGCGCCATGTTGAGCGTGCGCGGGATGGGCGTTGCCGAGAGCGTCAGCACATCGACGCCCTTCGACATTTCCTTGAGCTTTTCCTTGTGCGACACGCCGAAGCGCTGCTCCTCGTCCACGATGAGAAGGCCGAGATCCTTGAAGACAACGCTCTTCTGCAGCAGGCTGTGCGTGCCGATGAGAAGATCGACGCTGCCCGCGAGCGTCTTTTTGAGAATGTCCTTTTTCTGGCCGGGCGTGCTGTAGCGCGACAGGAGCGCGATCTCCACCGGGTAGCCGAAAAAGCGGCGCATCGCGGTCTGGTAATGCTGGCGGGCAAGCACTGTGGTCGGCACAAGGATCGCGCACTGCTTGCCGTCTAAAATGCACTTCATCGCCGCGCGGAGCGCGACCTCCGTTTTTCCGTAGCCGACGTCGCCGCAGAGCAGGCGGTCCATCGGAACCGGCTTTTCCATGTCGTCCTTGATCTCCTGAATGCACCGGAGCTGATCGTCCGTTTCGGCGTAGCCGAACGCCTCTTCAAACTCCGTCATCCACGGGCTGTCCGGCGCGAAGGCGTAGCCCGGCGTGCGGGCGCGCGCGGCATAGAGCTTCGTGAGCTCGGCGGCGAGCTCTTTTGCCGCGGCCTTGGCGCGGCTCGTCGTCTTTTTCCACTCCGCGCCGCCCATGCGCGAGAGCTTCACGGGGCGGTCCTCGCCGCCGCCGATGTATTTCGACACAAGGTCGAGCTGTGTCGCCGGAACATACAGGCTGTCCGACCCGGCGTAGCATATTTTAATGTAGTCCTTTTCGATGCCGTCCACCGGCAGCTTGAAGATACCGGCAAAGCGGCCGATGCCGTGGTGCTCGTGCACCACAAGATCGCCGACCGAGAGATCGGCGCAGGAGCCGAGCTTCTCGCGGTCTGCCATGGCGCGGCGGCGCTTGCGGCTTCGCAGCGCGCCCGCGGCGATCTGCGTATCGGTCAGTACGGCAAGGTGCGTCTCCGGCGCTTCAAGACCCGCGGAGAGCGCGCCCACCGCAACGGTGGCCCGTCCCTCCGGCGGCAGAGCGCCGTTCGGGAAGCCGCGCAGCGGCGGTATGCCGTTTCGCTCGAGCATCGCTGCGAGCACATCCGCCCGGCGGTCGTCCGAGGCGAACACCACAACGCGGAAATCGTTTTCGAGATACCGCTGCACGTCGGCAAGCGCCGTTTCCGCGCTGCCGCCGTAGCTCGGAAGCTGGCGGACGTTCGTATCGAGCACCGACCGGGGGGAGAGGGGATAGCGCCCCGCGCTGAAGGCGTCCGCCATCACAACAGCGAAGTCCGCGATTTTTTCGCACGCGTCCTTCCACGGCAGGAGATAATCGCCGGTTTCCGCGACCGGGAACGCGCCTTCGCGCAGGATCTTCAGATCGTCCGCAAGAGAGTCGGAAATGTCCTTCGCTTTTTCCGCGCAGCGGTTCGGCGCGTCAATATAAACGATAGCGTCCGGCGCGATGAAATCAAGCGCCGTTGAATACTCACTGTATAATTCCGGGAGATACCGGTCGCTCCAGGGCAGGGGCGCGCCGGTGGAAATAAGCTCCGCGTCCCGGCGGAGACGGCGCGCAAGCTCCGTCTGCTCGCGCCGCTCGGCGCGCGCGGCGCGGCTCAGAAGCGCCTTAGCGATGCTCCCGGCGCGGCTGGGATCAACGAGCGATTCGCACGCGGGCAGCACACGGAAGGATTCGATATTCTCCGCGCGGCGCTGCGTGTCGGTGTCGAAAAAGCCCATGGAGTCGATCTCGTCGCCCCAGAACTCGGCGCGCACGGGGCGCTCCGCGCCGGGGGAGAAGATGTCAAGAATACCGCCGCGGCGCGAAAACTGGCCGGGGCCCTCCACCATGTCGCTGCGGCGGTAGCCGCACGCGAGCAGGCGCGGCTCGAGCGCTTCGGGACCCTCGCCCTCGCCGAGACGGAGCGTAAAGGCGGCGTTTTCCAGAATATCCGGCGGCAGCGTGCGCTGCAGAAGGCCGGAAACGGTGCATACAGCGACGAGCGCGCCGGCATAGAGCGCGTCGAGCGCGCGCAGCCGCCGCTGCTCCTCCTGCCGGGATACGACCTCGATATCGCGCAGCGCGAGATCCCGTCCCGTGAGCTGCACAACGCTCTCGCCGAGCAGCGCCTCAAGATCGGCGGCGAGCGTTCCGGCGTTCGTCTCGTCGGTACAGAGAACGAAGATGGGCCGGTCGGTCTCGCGGCGGAGCATCGCCGCGCCGAGAGCGCGCATCGCGCCGCCCGATTGGGTCAAAAGGGCAGGCAAATAGCCCTCCTCGACCCTCAGGGGGAGGGTAGCAAGGGAGGGTGTTTTTCCTATGGCTTTGATTATGGCGTCCATAAGTATAGAGAATACACCTTTATCGTGTCGTTTGCAAGAAAAAAGCCTCCCCAGAATGTGGGGAGGTCAGAACCCCTCAGCCACGGCTGCGCCGTGCCGGCGCCCCGATCTGGGGAGCCAAGTCCGTTATCCGAAATTTTTCTTGCCTCCCCTATCGAGGAGAGGCGGGTCTTGCCGCAGGGGTTTAGGGGTTTATTGTATAATTGATTACCAGGCGTTATCGAAATCACACCAGCCGTGGTCCTCTTCGCCGTCCTCGTCGGGCAGCTCGCCGAGCACGACCGGCACCTCACGGTACTCGCCCGCGCGGTAAACGACGAGGATCGTCTTGCTGCCCGGCGTAAGACCGTTTTCCGCGGCAGTGAGATCGGCGGCGGTGGCTATGTCCGCGCCGTTCAGCCGGATGATGATATCGCCGCTGCAAAGCCCCGCGACGCTCGCCGGTCCGCCGTCCTCCACGGCGTAGATCTGCACGCCGGGGACCATGGCGTTGCTGTCCGAGCCGTTATAATACTCCGCCGCGGCGCAGCTCACGGTCTGAACGATCACGCCGAGATAGGGGCGCTCGCCGGTGGGCGCGCTCGTCGCGGAGGGGGGCGTATCGGCATGGACCGCCGCGGAGATCGCCGCGGCGCCGGAAATATCCCCGCCGGTCTGGACCGTCTCCGATGAAGGCGTGGGGACGGCGGTTTTGGTATTCACGACAGGCTTTTCCGCATCGGAAAACGCCGTGGTGAGCAGCGAGCCGAGCACGAAAAAGGCAAGACACAGCGCGCCAACGCGCAGCGGCGAGACCGTTTTCTTCGTGCCGGAGGATTTTTCTTCCGAAAAAGAGTAGCAGCGCGGCATATTCGGCGCGTCGTCCTGCCGTATATAGCTTGCGTCGGTAAATCCGACGGATCGATCGTGCGTGGGTTTTTCGTTCATACCTGCCGCTCCTCTCCAAGTTTTTTCCTTATTATAGCGGGGAGTTATGACAAATGCATGAACAACCCGGGAATTTTCCTCGGTATTGCATTTTTTGCGCTTTTACGCTATGATAATTGATTGAAAAAAGGCCCCCTTGTGCAAAGGGGGCTGTCAGCGGAGCTGACTGGGGGATTGTATTCTCCGGAAAACGACAATCCCTCCGTCACGGCGCTGCGCGCCGTGCCACCTCCCTTTACACAAGGGAGGCTTGAATATGGAGGAGGCAATCTCTATGGCAAGCAAATATCTGGATATGTGTCCGCCGGTGCTGGCGTCGCTCAAGGCGGGAACGCCGATCATCGCCATCGAGACCGGATTTTTCATGCAGCTGCCGTACCCGCGCAATCTGGAGGCGCTGCAGGAGTGCGAGCAGGCGTTTTACCGGCGCGACTGCGTGCCGTGCTGCGTCGGCATCGTGAACGGGCGGCTCAAGGCGGGCCTTTCCAAGCAGGACATGGATACGCTCTGCCGCAGCGGAGGCAGCTGCACGCGCTCGCAGATCCCCGCGCTCGTCGGCGGCGGATCGACGTCCGGCACAGGCCCCTCCGCTACGCTGGCCATCGCGCGCATGGCGGGCATTATCCCGGTCATGGCGCCGGGACTGCGCGATTCTCTCGCCGATCTGGACGCGCTCTCCGGCTCTTCGCGGCTCGTGTTCTGCGGCAAGGTGTCGCCGGACAAGGCGCTGCTTTTCTCCTCGCGCGGCGTGCCGGTGCTGCGTCTGCCCGCAGAGGAGCTTGCGGACGCGTATCTCGTGCAGCGCGATCTTGAGGTGAACGAATGCACGGTCATCCCCTGCGGCGATACGCTCGGCGATATTGCCGAGAAAGCCTCCGCCGTAGCGATGGACATCAAGCGCAAGGTCTCGGCGGTATAAAAAAATCTTCCTCGTTATGAGGAAAACCCCTCCGTCAAAACCTCCGGTTTTGACACCTCCCCTGTTAGGGGAGGCAAGTAAGTTTTTTGGAAGACCGGCTTGGCTCCCCTAACAGGGGAGCTGTCTGCCGCAAGGCTGACTGAGGGGTTTACAACCTTCTCTCCGTCTTGTCTCGTTCTGCTCCCTCGTCAGAGGGAGCTTTTTTTGTATCAGCCGAATTTTCCCTGTACATAGTCTCTCGTGCGGGTATCCTCGGCTTCGTTGAATATCTTCGCCGTTTCGCCCATCTCCACGAGCTTGCCGAGCAGGAAAAACGCCGTCTTATCCGAGATGCGCGCGGCCTGCTGCATATTGTGCGTGACGATAACGATGGTGTACGTCTTTTTGAGCTCGAGCGCCAGCTCTTCGATGCGCCCGGTGGAGATCGGGTCGAGCGCGCTCGTCGGCTCGTCCATCAGCAGCACCTCCGGCTCGGCGGCCAGCGCGCGGGCGATGCACAGTCTCTGCTGCTGTCCGCCGGAGAGACCGAGCGCGCTCTTTTTGAGCTTGTCCTTCGTCTCGTCCCAGATGGTGGCGCTTTTGAGCGATCTTTCCACGATCTCGTCAAGCTCCGCGCGGCCGCGCACGCCGTGCAGCCGGGGAGCGTAGGCGATGTTGTCGTAAATGCTTATCGGGAACGGGTTCGGCTTCTGGAACACCATGCCGATGCGGCTGCGAAGCTCCGTAACGTCGATCTTGTCGCCGTAAACGTTGTGGCCGTGGAAGAGCACCGCGCCGTCGATCTTGCAGCCCGGTACAAGATCGTTCATGCGGTTGAGCGTTTTGAGATACGTGGACTTGCCGCAGCCCGAGGGGCCGATGAGCGCCGTGATCTCGTTGGGAAAAATGTCCGTATCGATGCCGTAGAGCGCCTGAAATGCGCCGTAGCGAAGGTCGAGCTTTTTGGTCTGCAGAATGGGTTCCATAGTTTTTACTGTTCCTTTCCGGCCTTGCGCGCCGTGAGCGAGGCGAGAAGATTGAGCGCGAGCGTCAGCACGAGCAGCACCGCCGCAATGCCGAAGGCGATATCAAACTTGCCCTGCTCGCTTGCGTAGAGATACAGCGCCACGGAAAGCGACGCCGAGGAGGATTCGAGCGCCGCCTTGAATCCCAGCAGCCGCAGACCGAAGCCCGCGGTAAAGAGAAGCGCCGCGCTCTCGCCGGTGATACGGCCGACGGAGAGGATGCAGCCGGTCACGATGCCGTCCACGGCGTTCGGCAGCACGACGGTGCGCACCATGTGCCACTTGCCGCTGCCAAGCGCGAGAGCGCCCTCGCGGTAAGCTCTCGGCACGGCGAGCAGGCTCTCGCGCGTGTTCGCCATGACCGTGGGGAGCACCATGAGCGCGAGCGTGAGACCGCCGGCGAGAACGCCCTGCTTAACTCCGCCGAGTTTGATGAAGAACAGCATGCCGATGAGACCGAAGAGGATGGACGGGATACCCGTGAGCGTTTCGGCGGCAAAGCTGATGAGCCGCACGACGCGGGGATTTTCCGCGTATTCGGTGATGTACACCGCCGCGCCGACGCCGAGCGGAAGCGCCGCGCCCATGGCGATGAGAATGAGATAGAGCGTGTTGCAGATGTTGGGGAGGATACCGGTCGTTCCGGCGAGATAGCTCGTCGCCGTCGTGAGAAACGACCAGCTCAGCTGCGGCAGACCGCGCTTTAAAATGATCCCGATCAGGAAGAGAAGAATACCGCCTGTTATCACCGCCGCGGCGATAAGGGCTGCTTTCAGAAAAATTTCCCGGAGCTTTCTCATGCCTTGGCGCTCCTTTCGCTGAGAAGCCGCAGCGCGGCGTTGATGAGAAGAATGAAGAGGAACAGCACCAGACCCACGGAGAAGAGCGCGTCGCGCTGCAGGGAGCCGTAGGCGGCGTAGGACATTTCGGAGACGATGGCGGTCGTGAGAAACCGGACGGAGGCAAAGAGCGACGGCATATTCGCCACGTTGCCCGCCACCATCAGTATCGCCATCGCTTCGCCGACGGCGCGGCCCGTGCCCTGGATAACGGAGGCGATCACGCCGCTTTTCGCCGCCCTGAGCGAAACGAGAAACCACGTTTCCGCCTTCGTTGCGCCGAGCGCGAGAGAGGCTTCCTCATATTCGCGCGGCACGGCGCGCAGCGCCGTTTCCGAAACGGACACGATGTACGGCAGGATCATCACCGTCAGCACGAGAATGGCCGTGAGCAGGCACGCGCCGGAGGAGAGGGAGAACGTTTTCTGCACAAACGGCACGAGCACCGTCATGCCCACGAGACCATACACGACCGAGGGGATGCCCGCGAGCAGCGCCACGCAGCTGCGCGCCGCGGCGGCAATGCGCGGCGGGGCGGCCTTGGCGAGAAACACCGCCGTGAAAAGGCCGAGCGGCACGCCGAGGAGCAGCGCGCCCGCCGTGCCGTAAATGCTCGTGAGGATGAACGGCAATATACCGAATTCATTCGTCGGCGCGTTCCACGTCTCGCCGAAAAGAAAATTCCAAAGCCCGATCTCCCGGATCGCCGGCACGCCGGAGATCACAAGATACAGGCAGATGCACAGCACGAATCCCACCGCCGCGATGCCGCAGAGAAGGAAGATCCATTTTACGATATTTTCCAAAACCTTTTTCTTCATAAATAAGAAAAACTCCCCGACTTTCTTGTCGGGGAGTATTCTACGTTAAGGGTGTAAAATCCGTTACCGCGGCGTTGTAAAATGTGTGTAAAGCGCTGCCGGACTCATTCATGGAGATATAGCGCAGGGCAGCCACCCTTGTCCCACACGCGGAACAGCGTGTAGCCGTACGTGTTTTCCAGCCGTTCGCGCATGTTTTCGGAGGCGTCGGACACGATCCACTTCGGCGGCGTTTCGCGCAGATATTTGTCCAGCTCCTTGGCAATAAACGGTGAATCCTGACTCATCCAATCCTGCGTCATAGCGTGGCAGAAGCAAGGATCCACATCCAGATAGAGATATACGTTTGCACGCATATCGTATGCGAGCACCTCGCCGGGATCGGCGTCGATGCACGCGCGTATCTCGCTCATGGCCTCCTTCTCGCTGTCCAGATACCCGCAGAAGTTGAAGAGGATGCTTTTACCGGCGTGGACGGCCGCCTGCGGCGCATAGGGCAGCAGACAGAACACGAGCACCGCCGCGCACAAGCGCTCCGCCGCTTTCTTTCCGGCCGCCATGGAGCGGACGCCCTCGGCGCACACGGCGAAGCCCGGCACGAGCGCCGGGGTGAGGATAAGAAAATAATGCTTGTAGCTGTATCCGAGCACGGCGACCGCCGCGCCGAACACGCAGGAGAAAATGAGAACGAGTGCGCTGCCGAGCGGCAGGGCGCCTTTTTTCATCTGGCGCACGGCGAAGTATATCACGACCGGCACCATGGACACGCGGGCAAAATACATCAGCCAGTCCTTCGCCGTCTTGGCGGCGGCGCCGCCGGCGGCGTAGTGGAAGTTATGAAGGAAGCTCGCATACATAAACCGGTCGAACGCGCCGATCCGCGCAAAATACAGAGCGAACGGCCCGACGACGAGCGCCGCGCCGCAGAGCACGAGCAAGATGTGCAGCAGCAGCGCGCCGAATTTTTTCTCCCGGCAGAGCAGCACAGCGAATGCGAGCAGCACGCCGCAGACGATGGCGGCATTCGTCGCGCGCATCATGAAATTCACGCCGAAGCAGACGCCGTAGATCACGCTGTACCATTTCGGATGCCGGTACGCCGGAGCGCCGGTCTTGATAAACCGGAGCGAGAGCCACAGCGGCAGCAGCGAAAACACGAGCGACCATTCCTCGGTCATGTTCCCCTCGCCGACCGTGCCGCAGTAGAGGAACAGCAGCACAAGCACCGAAAGACACGCCGTCCCCCTTCCGGTGAATAGGCGCGCCGTCCGGTAAGAAAGCTCAAAGGCGAACGTCATGAATACGACCTGCAATATCCAAAGACCCATGCGCCCGCCGAGCAGATAGCCGAGGGCGTTGAAATAAAAGATCATCGGCCCCTTGTTGTCGTAAAGATCAAGATAGAGCCGCAGCCCGTGCGTGATGCCCTTGCCGAACGACATGAACACCGCGGAATCGTAGCCGTAGTAAGCGTTGAGCGGCGTCGTGTAGGGCGAGGCGAACAGCATGAACACCGCGCTGAAGCACAGCAGCACGCCAAGACGCGGCAGTGATCTTTCGTCCAGATATTTTCCAAGCTTTTTCATAATTACTCCTTGTATTTACCGGAACGGGTCGGTATCGTCGTACTGGCTCGGCTGGTTGGTATA
>QWCE01004687.1_pt1 | contig 26281 bp, 28 predicted proteins | sample 1972531 | NCBI WGS metagenome assembly QWCE01 (sample SAMN09866716, study PRJNA288562) | Human gut metagenome isolate term4_stool, whole genome shotgun sequencing... | reverse complement strand
CCAGCGAATATCGGTGGTCTTATTTTAATATTCAAAATTCTACATAAAACTTTTTACCTGAAATAATCAATTTAATATTGACTTTTTATTTGCAGGCTTGAATATTCCATCGCTATTTTCAATCTTACTGTATGTGCCATCATGATTTTTAAGTTCCATATAGATTGGCAAATCTAATGTTATTTTGCTATTATCTTTCGTCAATGAATCAATATCAAATACACCATTAGATTTAATCCCTAACTGTAGTTTATCATATTTCTCAGCATTATCGTTAAATGTCAATGTGAAATATTCACCCGATGCAGTAATTGTACCAATAACATCAGCAGATGCTGTTTGAATTGGGGATTCTTTAAAATTTAGGTTATATACTCCGCGATCCTTATTGTCCACTTTGTTATAGCCCATCCTTAGAGTAAGTGTTTCTCCCTTTGAAACCTTATGGTTAATTTTAAGGTCAAAGGAAACGAAGTTTCCTACAGTTACTCCATATGCCGCTTTAAGATTCGAAACTTCAACATCAGTTTTTGTTGGTTCTTCGGCAAATACCTTGGATGCCCCCGATCCACTAAATAACATAGTAATACACACAACAAATATGAGTGTAATACTAGCTGTTCTCTTTGCAAATTCACTTATCACTTTTGCTTTTCTCCTTTCAATATTTGTAATATATTCAAACCATTTCTTTAAGAAGGTTTAAATCACACAAAAAAATACCCCATAGTATAAACTACAAGGTATTTACCAAACAAAAATAACCGCAAAAAAATGCGTTAGTGTTAAATTGCTTTATCTGTCTGTCTGTCTGTGGTAGTGTATTTCAACTCAGACCTCATGTCAAGTAACATTTTGACATCTCCTTAAATTTTTTAAAATCCTTAAACCTATGACTATTCATCCCTGAGAACTAAAGGGAAAAGGTTTCAAATTTTCTCCTCAATTAATATTATAATAAATTTTTTAAAAGGTCAAGCATAGTAGAAAAAATATCCCCTCAAAGTTAATCACCAGAAGGGATATTAATCTTAGCTTAAATATTCAGTAACGGCTTCTCTCACTGTATTGCCATCAGCCTTGCCTTTCAGCTTGCCCATGACAGCACCCATAAGTTTGCCCATATTCTGTTTTCCACCCTCTATACCAAGGCTTTCCGCTGCATCAGCAACTACCTTTTTGATATCCTCTAATGACATCTGTTCAGGCAGATAACTTTCCAGAATCTTTATTTCCTCATTATAAGCTTCAACTAAATCGGCACGCCCTGCTTTTTCAAAATCCGCTAAAGCGTCCTTTCTCATCTTTACCTGCTTAGCAAGTATAGGGACAATCTCTTCGTCAGAAAGTTCTACTCTGTTATCAACTTCGTGTTGCGCCGTCTCTAGCGCATGATCTCTTGAACCTCTTAAGTGCACTTTCCAAGCTTTCATTTTCTCTAACGATGACCTGTGCCATATTCCAATTCACCTCCTGCCTTACATGAAATATTGTATCGCACGTGGTTACGCAGATGACAATAGACATTATACTATCAATCTGCCGTCTTGACAAGTGTTTAAAATTTTAGAACTTATATAGTTAGTTTCCAGTAACGAACTTTACAATTGAAACTATTAAAATCCTAATTTCTACTTAACTACTTGCTAGCTTTCAATATTTCGACAAGTAAATTGAACGTTCTCTCTGTCGAAGATATTGAAAGTCTCTCATCTGGTGTATGTACTCCATCCATGTCAGGACCTATCGATATACAGTCAAGTTCAGGAATTTTGCCTGCAAAAAGTCCACATTCAAGACCTGCATGTATCGCTTCAATCTTTGGTTTATGTCCATATATTTTTTCAAACACAGAGGCAGCCTGCTCTCTTAGTTTGGAATCAGCCATGTACTCCCATCCTGGATATGCACCGTAAAGCTCCGTTTTGCCACCGAGATATTTTGTTAAAACTTTTAGCTTCTCAACCATCATATCTCTTCTGCTATCTGATGAACTTCTGACAGCATATACCGTTGACACCTTATTTTCTTCCGTCTTGAGAACACCTATATTCAGGCTCGTCTCAACAAGCCCGTGAATTTCCTTAGACATGTGCTGAACGCCATAAGGTGTGAGTATAAGGTAGGTTATCACCCTCCTAGTTGAATCCTCGTCAAACGCTTTGATATTTACAGTTGAATCAGCTTCAACTGCAAGTTCTATCTTAATATCTGGATCTGTAACCTTGAATTCATGCGCCACAATATTTGAAAAATCAGCTATAGCCGTCTTTGCCTCATCAAGCTGCTGTTTTGTTGCATTTTTGAACAAAATATTCGCTTCGGAAAGTTTTGTGATTGCGTTATCCTTCGAGCCTCCGTTAGCATCAATTAGCACGATGTCATATTTATCTGAAATAAGATTTAATGCTCTGCCAAGTAAAACGTTTGCATTTGCTCGGGCCTTGTTTATTTCAATTCCTGAATGTCCACCAAGCAATCCAGACACTTTTAAGTTTGCCTTGATACCTTCAGATTCCTTGTATGTGATTGGAAGGGTATTTTCCACCGTTACACCACCGGCACAGCTGACGGTAAATATTCCCTCTTCTTCTGAATCGATATTTATGAATTTCTTAGCAGTAAGCCTTGACACGTCAATGGATGCAGCACCAAGGAGGCCAACCTCCTCGTCTACGGTTGCAATAAATTCAAGTCTCGGATGCTCATACTCGTCGCTATCGAGAATTGCTAAACTCATTGCAATAGCGATACCGTTATCTCCACCTAGGGTCGTTCCCCTTGCCTTTATCCAGTCGCCGTCTACATATATATCAAGACCGTCTTTCTTAAAGTCTATGGTTGACTCGGGAGTTTTCTCACAAACCATATCCATATGTCCCTGAAGGATGATTGAGTCTGAATTTTCGTAACCTTTTGTAGGTTCTTTTATTATGATAATATTATTATCGCTATCCTGATAGCACTCGAGGTTTCTGTCATCCGCAAATTTTTTCAGATAATCACTTATCTTTTTGGTATCATGCGAACCGTGAGGTATGCTACAAATTTCCTCAAAATACTTGAAAACCTTTTCCGGCTTTAAATTAGCTAATATGCTCATTTTTCTCCTCCTTCTTTGCAGGCAAAACATATACTTTATCTGACCTTCTCTTGTTTTCGCTTCCCTCTGCACTGACAATATAGCCTTCCTTTAGCATATAATCAAGAAGCGAATCCTGAAATGCTCTACCGTCTTTGATGATAGCCTTTTTCGAGGAACCGAACTCCTTTGCTGAAATGTCCTTGATAACATAGCCTATGCCTTTTAATGTTATACTTTCGTGTGTTTTCAGATATTTAACAACTCTGTAAGCTCCGTTGTTTAAGAGCATTTCAAGTAGCCTCTGATCCTCATTCATCTTCTTTTTCATTCCGATTACATATAATATCGCTGTCGCTATAGCGAAGAGAATGACTCCCACTATTATAGTTCCTATTTGTCCTGTCATTTGTTTACCTTAAAATTTTATTTTGTGAATCACGTATGAGCATTTATTTGCTCAACTATCTTTAGCTATTTGCTAGGCTTCCTGAAGCTTATGTATTTTACGTCCCTAAGCCTGAACATATAGGCCGACAGTCTCTCGTAAAGGGGTTCTGCATCCTTACCAAACTCTTCAGAAACGCTCTTTCCTATCTCTGCTATATCTTTTTCCCCGTCAATCTGTTTCCAAACAAAACTACCAAACTTATCAAGGTGTATGTTTGAGACCTTAGGTCTGTCGAAAAACTTTTGAGCAATTTTACTGTAAAAGCCCTTATTTTCTTGTTTAATTACTATAAGCTTATCATCATCTTCCTCCCAACAAATATCCCCGTTTATAACGGGGATATTGTCGAGATAATTCTCATTTTTCTTTTTTTTCATATCTACAATTCAGTAATTCAATTCAATATATCATTATATAACGATTTTCTATTGATATCTATAATATTAGTCTAGATCAACCTTCTTCTTAACATCATGCTTCTTAATTGCAAATAGATAAATGGTTACAAGCAATGCTGCAAAGAATACTAGTCCTATCAGATTTCCAGCCTGCGGACTTAAATTCAAACTCTCAGAGATATCAATCATCTCGCCGATACTCTTGCCTTTGATTTTTATAACCGCAAATATGGCTAGCAATATACCGAGCAAGCCTTCACCTGCAATAAGTCCAGATGAGTACAGTATGCCTGAAGTAATCTGCTGTTCCTTTTCTTCTACACTTTTATGCTCCTTCTTCTCAAGATATAATTTGAGTAGACCACCGCACATGAGAGGCGTAGATAGGTGAATAGGCAAGTATACGCCGATTGCAACCGGTAGAACAGGAATCTGGAGAATTTCAAGCACAACAGCGATGAACACGCCAGTGAATACCATTCCCCAAGGAAGATTTGAGCCCATTACCCCCTCTATTACAAGCTTCATCAGTGTTGCCTGAGGTGCAGGAAGTTGTTTCCCACCATATCCCCAAGCTTCGTTTAGCAAGTACAAAATACCTGCAATTGCAAGACCTGATGATAGAACACCGACAACCTCACCCCACTGCTGTTTGTATGGTGTAGCACCAACTATGTATCCAGTCTTAAGGTCTTGGGACATATCTCCTGCCATTGCTGCAACAATACAAATTACTGTACCTATCATTATAGCAGCAGCCATTCCGTTAGGACCTGTCTCCCCAACTTCTTTTAAAATCAAGGTCGCAATCAACAGAGTTGCTATAGCCATTCCTGAAACTGGGTTGTTTGAAGATCCTACAAGTCCTACCATCCTAGATGACACAGTTGCGAAGAAGAATCCAAATACAACGATGAGTATAGCACTTACAAAGTCAATCGGTATCGCAGGATAGCCTACAAGCACTACAACCGCAATAACGAGCATCGCTAAGATTGGTCCGAAGCTAAGATCCTTAGAGGTTCTGTCAAGAGTAATTCCGTCAACACCAGCCTTGAGGCTCTTCATGCTCTCTGCAAATGTTTTAAAGATAAGTGGAAGAGATTTAATCAGTGAGAAAATACCTCCTGCGGCAACTGCACCTGCTCCTACGTATCTGATGTAATTATCCCACAAATCCCAATATCCAAGTTCTGAAATTGGTGCATCTGCTGGATAAAGAACAGTGTCGCCTCCAAAGGTTTTGATTAGAGGCATAATTATAAACCATGATACTATTCCACCGGCTAACATCCAAGAGGAAATAAGTGGTCCACAGATATATCCTACGCCTGCAAGTGCAGGTAGGACATCCATACCAATTCCCGAACCTGGTATCGCTTTCACCTCATAATCAACCTCGCTTGGAAAGAGCTTCATTCCATCAGCTATGAATTTATAGGCAGCCGCGATTCCCAGTCCTGCAAAAACAGTACCTGCCTTAGTACCTCCCTCTTCTCCTGCAATAAGGACTTCTGCACAAGCTGTTCCTTCCGGATATGGCAGCGTGCCGTGTTCCTTAACAATCAGTGCCTTTCTAAGTGGAATCATGAATACAATTCCAAGTAAGCCTCCTGCAATAGCAACACATGCAATAACCATGTACGATGGTACGGTTCCTATGCCGTCTTCCGCCCACATGAATACAGCTGGTAATGTAAAGATAGCACCTGCGGCAAGTGATTCTCCCGCAGAACCTATGGTCTGAACCATATTATTTTCCAAAATAGAATCTCTTTTTAAAATAACTCTAATAATTCCCATAGAAATTACCGCTGCAGGTATCGATGCTGAAACTGTCATTCCCACCTTCAGACCAAGGTAGGCATTAGCTGCGCCAAAGAGGACTGCAAGAAATACACCAATAATAATTGACATTGCAGTAAATTCAGGTACAACTCTGTCAGCAGAAACAAATGGTTTAAATTCCCCTATTTGTTTTTCTTTTTCCATTTATTTTTCTCCTTTCATTTTATTTTACATATTGTATTGTACAAAAAAATAAAAAATGCTCCAAAATAACAACACAACAAGCATTATTATATCACATTTTTCATTTGAAATAAAGATACATATTCAAAAATCAGGTAAGATTTTTATATATTTGTATCAAATCATTTTGTTATTTTCTGTTTAATAAAACAATAATTTTGAAAAAATCACTCTATATTTTGAACCTGTTCCCTAATTTTTTCAATCTCAGCTTTAGCCTTGAGCACGAGATTAGTAAGCTCAAGATTATTTGACTTTGAGCCAATTGTGTTAGCTTCTCTATTAAGCTCCTGTGCAAGAAAATCCAGTTTTTTACCAACGCTCCCATCAGCAGAGCTGCCTGTTGTTGTTAAATTAGTTATCTGTAATATGTGGCTTTTCAGTCTTGTTAGTTCTTCATCGACGTTAACCTTGTCAGCAAAGATTGCAACCTCTGTCGCGAGCCTCTCTTCCGATAAATATGTATCACCAATCCCATTTTTCTCAAGCAGCTTATTAATCCGCTCCGAAAGCTTTTCTCTATATATCTCCGGTGTTTCTTCCGCGACAGGAATCATTTCATCCACTATCTTTTTTAAATTTCCCGCTCTGAGATTTAAATCTTCCGCCAACACCCTACCTTCCTTTATTCTCATATCATCGAGCTGTTTTGTTGCATCTTGAGTCGCCTCAATAATTGCAGATAGGAGCTCCTCCTGATTTGCTTCAAGTGGCATTGCAGTAATAACATCCGGCAGCTTGGTAATTATATCAATTCCAGGTCCTTCTTTGATGTCGCAAGCCTCACACATTGTCCCTATTTTTTCAATATACTCCTTTGCCAGCTTGGTATTTACACGAACTTCGAATTCCTTGTCGGATAGATTATCAACAGTCATCATCACATCAACCTTGCCTCTATGCAATTTCTGCCTGATAGCTTTTCTCATTTTATCTTCTGCAAATGCAAAATACTTTGGCATTCTGAAGGTAAAGTCATTATACTTGTGGTTTACGCTCTTAAGCTCTACCAATATATGATAATCTTGAGTTTTAATCTCTCCACGGCCATATCCTGTCATACTTTTTATCATTTTGATTCCTCCTGACATTAACTACCTTTAATTATAACTAATCTTATGATAAAATTCCAATTGTGTTTATCACTTCAAGCATTTTTAAATTACATACTGGATATGTATATTTATGAGCAAATTAGCAGCGGATATTTAGGAGGATGGATAATGGCATTTGACGGTATCATGACTTGGGCAATTTCAGAAGAATTATCAAAAAAGCTAACTCTCGGAAAGATTGAAAAAATTTATCAGCCAGAAAGTGATAGCCTTGTTTTTGTTATTCACACCAAAAATGGACGCTTCAGACTTTACTCATCTGCCTCAGGTAATGCTCCCCACATCTGTATTACGCAAAGAGAATTCGAAAATCCTCAACAGCCACCTATATTTTGTATGATTTTGAGGAAGCACATTCAGGGTGGACGAATCAGCCGTATTGCACAAAATAGTTCAGAGAGAATCATTGAAATGGATTTTCAGGTTCTCGATGAGCTCGGGTTTACGATTTCAAAAAGGCTAATTTTTGAAATTATGGGAAAACACAGCAATATCGTGTTGATCAATCTAAAGGATGGACGAATTATCGACAGCATCAAAAGAGTTTCGATAGACGTAAACAGGGCAAGGCAGCTTCTCCCAGGGCTTGTGTACACTTATCCTCCGTCACAGTGCAAAACAGGCTTTAAGGAGTTTCTGGAAATATCGTCTTCAGACGAAAGCTCTAGCTACAATGAAGTCAATCATCTTGACTATGCTAACTCTATCTCTGTTAATTGGCATGATGCAAATGACATAATGACTAAGGTTGGCGGTATTTCACCGAGAGTTGCAGACTGTATAAGTCATTCGGGATTTGATCTGCTTAAAGGTCTTGCATGCCAGATAGAATCCATGAATGTAGAAGCTAAAATTTATTCAAATGGCAGTAAGATGACAGATTTTCACATTATTTCCATGGACAGAATGCTTTCTCAGGTAAAATCCTTTGATTCGCCGAGTAAAGCCGTAGATTATTTCTTTGAGCACAAAAAAGAAACAAACACTCTACAGCAGTCAAAGTTCAACATTCTTAAAAAGATTAATTCGATTAGAGAAAAGCTTGGTCTGAAGCTTCAAAGGATGCAAGAGGATGTCTTGAAAGCAGGACAGTCTGAACATCTTAGGTTATATGGGGAACTGTTGACTGCTAACCTTCACGATATAAAAAAAGGTGATACAATAGCAAATATTGTCAACTATTATGACAATTCTATGGTTAACATTAAACTTGATCCAAAACTTTCTCCTAGTGAAAATGCTCAAGCTTATTTTAAAAAATATGGGAAGGCTATGAACACTATCAAGGAGAAGCAGCCTATGATAGATAGCGTAAATGATGAAATCCTATATATTGATACGGTTATTGACCACTTGAATAGAGCAACCGAAATGCGTCAAATTGAAGATATTAAAGAGGAGCTTATCGGTGAAGGATATTTTAGAATAAGATTAAGTAAAAATAAAACACGCAGGTCAAAAGCCTCAAAATCTTCAGTTTCAAACGGCAAAATTAATAATCCACTTGTATTTAACCTTGATTCCGGGAGAAAGATAATCGTGGGCAGAAATAACAAGGAAAACGATGTTTTGTCACTTAGAATGTCTGCAAAATCTGATATCTGGTTCCATACTAAGGATATCCCTGGCTCTCATGTGGTTCTCCAAACACAGGGAGTTGACCTTGCTGTAATTGAAAATGATTTTCCTGACGAAATAAAAACTGCAGCAAGCATTGCAGCCTACCACAGCAAAGGAAAATCATCTGAAAATGTTCCAGTAGATTATACCGAAATTAAGTATGTAAAGAAGCCAAACGGCGCAAAGCCCGGTATGGTTATTTTCAAAAATAACAAAACAATATGGGTTACTCCACATGTTCCAAATCATCCTTGAGGGCTTCTCTTATTTTCTGCATTCTAATGTCTGTATTTGCAATAGTATCAGCACAATCTTTAAGATCCTTTCCTATTCTTTCAGCTTCTTTTACATTGTGCTTATACTTAATCTGATGCTCAAGGCTTGCCCAAAAGTTCATAGCAACAGTCCTTATTTGCACTTCAACTCGCATCGGTCGTTTTTCATTTGAGAAGAAAACCGGAATTTCCACAATCATGTGATAACTCCTATAGCCGTTAGATTTTGGCTTTTTTATATAATCCTTTATCATTACAACTTTGATATCATCCTGACGTGCAAGCATTCTAGCAACTCTGTATATATCATCAACAAAGGAGCAGATTACCCTAATTCCAGCGACATCATTTAGATTCTCCTCTATTGATTTAAGAGAAATCTCATTCCCCTGCCTAACTAATTTTTCAAAAATACTGGAATCTTTCTTTCGCCTTGACTGAATCGACGATATTGGACTTTCGTCTCTGACAAGCGACAATTCGCTATTTAAAATTTCAAGCTTGGTTGCAACTTCCCTAATAGCTGAATCATATCTCATCATAAGGATTTCATATTCCTTTGATGATTTGAGATTGTCAAATTCAGTAAGCTCTTTTTCATCAAACTTTTTTTCTTCAAGCATAATAACCCTCAAAGTCTATCAAACAAATTATTCATCAAATGCACTATTTGACTTTTAATTGTAAATTAAATGTCTTATAGCAATATTGTCAACTAGTTCTTTATCACATTTTGGACAATAAAGTTACCAATTTTTTCTATAACTTCTTCTCCTGTTTCCACCATATTCCCATTATGAATTTCATGATAATAACCCGGCCATTCTACATATTCAAATTCAGGCTTGCCATTATTTTGTTGCGCCAACGCCCTCGCACCATTAACATCACATAGCTTATCTTCTGTTCCCTGCATGAGTAGGAAGGGCTTGCCGGCGCTTTTTCCATAATCCACCCATGTGCCATTTTCAATGGCTGTTCCAATTTCAAAGCCCTCATACGCACATCTCATTGTAATATAAGCGTGGACCAACGGATTGCTTGCATATGGCTTGACATATATTAGATTGCCCAAAACCTTTTCATCACACTCAGACTTTATTCTTGCTTTTGGAATAAGCTTTGAACCAGCTTTGATAGCTAGGTACAAAGGCTTTGACACAGGTCTTACAAGTCTAATCCAAGGTGCTGAAATAATAAATGCTGACGGGATGTCTGACAGGCTTCCACGATATTTGTAATCTAATGCAATATTTCCGCCCATGCTATGTCCATATAGTACTATAGGCTTATCAGGGAATTTCTCTTTAGCAAAATTTATGAGCTTATCTATGCAATATAAAACCTCAATTCTAGGTGCAGCATCGCCCCTTACACCGCCAGAAATCCCATGTCCTGGCAAATCCATAGAATATACCTTGATATGTTTTTCAGAAAGGGACTTAGACATTCTGCTATATCGTCCTGCATATTCTCCTATTCCATGAATAATAAGCATAACAGCATCAGGATTCTCACAAGGAAAATCATAGCCTGCAACTTTTACTGGATTATTTGTTAGAACAAAATTTTCAAACATGATATCGATATTACCTCCCCATATCAATACTTTACATCAAAATACTCAAAATGTACAATTTCAGCATTGTCTATTGTTTATATCTGCACAAAATATTATCATTTAACTACCGGAATAAATCTAAAAAGGAGGAAGTATGAAAAATAGCTGTGAAATTTGTAATAGTTCTGAAAAATTAAAATTTTTTAAAAAGCGATACATTTGTGCAAGCTGTATCAGTCACATCAAAAAAATATAATTATTAAAAGTTCTTATCAAAGAATTAATTTTAATTACAAAATCCGGCTATCCTGCATTTAACTCGTAGCACCGGTAAAATTAGAGGCTCATGCCTCTTTTTTTATCTTTTTGAACGATTTATTATTTTCGATAGCTTTGATTGGAAGTCCTCAGGTGGAGAAACTGCAAATTCAAGATATTCTTTTCGAATTGGATGAATAAAGCCCAGCAATTGTGCATGAAGCATTTGACCATCCTCCCTCCACGGGGTTTTCTTAAATCCATAAAGAGGATCACCTACTATTGGATGTCCAATGGAAGCCATATGCACTCTAATTTGATGAGTACGTCCAGTTTTTAACCTACATCGTACTAGAGAATACTCCTTGAAGTTAGATACAACTTCATAACTCGTGTAAGCTTCTCTGGCACCTATACTTTTTAAAAAATTCGAGTTGCCTTGAATACTTTTCTCATTTTCATTTCTGTACTTTAGTATATACTGCTCTTTGTTTCTATCAACAGCCATTTTTTTTATGCGATTCTTTGGATCTCTCATGATAGGAAAATGTATATATCCTGATTCGCAATTAAAGCTTCCATGAACCAAGACTAAATAGACCCTGCTGATTGAATGAGTGCTTAGTTGTTGTTTTAAGGCTTCATGGACACTATTTGTCTTCGCTATCATCAAAAGTCCACTCGTATCTTTATCGATTCTATGAACAATTCCCGGTCTATCATGTCCTCCAATATCCGAAAGCTTATCTCCACAGTGATGCAAAAGTCCGCTCACAAGAGTGGGTTCAGAGGTGCCAGCCCCTGGATGAACAACAAGGCCTCTAGGTTTGTTGACAACCATAAGGTACTCATCTTCATATATTATATCTAGATTTAAATCAAATGGCGCCGGTAATTTAACTTCATTATTCGAAGCTTTGGCAACATTTTCGTCTAACAAAATAATCTTGTCTGAGTCGGATATTTTTAGTTTTCTATCTTTATCTGTTGTCGGACAACCATTTACGCTTACGACACCCTCCGAAATGAGCTTCTGGCATTTATTTCTTGATATCGCTGGAAACATTTGAGCAAGTTTAACATCAAGTCTCATTAAATTGTCCTCATCACTTTCCCTTAGAAGAATCAAAGATTGCGATGTATATTATTAATATTATACATCCAAGAGTAACAGATATATCCGCCACGTTAAAAACTGGAGAAAAAAATGAAAAACTAATCATATCCGTTACAAAACCAAAAGAAATTCTGTCTATAAGATTCCCAACTCCTCCAGCAATTACCATTGAAACCGCTAAAGAAACTATTTTGTTATTTCTGTAAAGTCTAGTTATCGCAAAAATTCCAAGTAATATTGCTATAGATGAAATAAGAATCAAGGCTCCCCTATACCCGCTAAGCATACTAAATGCAGCACCCTCATTTTTTACATATATTAATTTGAGCAAATTTGGAATAACTGTAACGCCCTCAATGTATCTTGCATCATTTCTTACTATGTATTTTGTATAAAAATCAACCAATAAAACAAATATACTTAAAGCAATTGTAAATATATGATTTTTCCCTGAAAATGATTTATTAGTTGTTTCTTTCATTGTATTTTAATTCCTAAAATTATCCCATGTATCAAGAGTAATACTGCTTATTACTTTTCCAATTTAATGCTATGACAGAAACAAATAACGGGGAAGCCCCCGTTATTTCAAAGTATCTTAGTTTCTTTATTGTCGTTTAACGGTGAAAAGTCAATTTGATTTTTCACCTTTGATTTTGGGGCATTACCTTGCACAAGTTTTTTTGTCGATGTTTCCGCATTTGTATCATTATCATATTTTGGCAATTCTTCGACGGACATTGATGCAGGTATAAAAGCCTTATCGATTTCATTAACAAAAATCATGCTTTCTTCTTGGAAGCTGCTCAGCTCATCTTGAAGCATTTTTTTGTATCGTTCTCTAAAATGCTTTATTTGGCTTCTAAGCATTTCCATTTCTTTGGTGCTATTTGCAACAGAAAGCTTAGCATCACTTACGATTGTATTAGCTTCAGTTTCTGCGCTTTTCAAGATTAATGCCGCTCGTTTTTCGGCGCTATCAGAGATATCAGCTAGCAGACTTTTTGCTGAAGCTAGAGTTTCAGTCAAGCTTGACTGCTGTTTATGGTATTCCGATATCTCTTGCCTCAACAACTCCTGTTCAGATTGAAGCTTAGCAATCGTTTTTTGATACTCCTCAATATCCATAATGATATGATTAAGGAAATTATCAACCTCATCTTTGTTATATCCATTTAAAGATTTGCTAAAATCTTTCTTTTCAATATCAATAGGTGCTATCATTAAAATCCTCTAAACTCTACAATAATGCGAGATTTCCCCAGCTTCCAATTAATATAATTGCAATTATCCGATATACTATTCTAAGAGCAATATAGGCAACCAAAATAGAAAAGTCAAACGGTCCCGTTCTAACTCCGAGTTTATACAAAAGCTCTCGACAAGGTGATACGATAATCTCTGTAACCTGAACCAAAAATTGATATATTTTGGTAATAGGACTGTCATAATCAGCAGGTATAAAGCTCATAAGTGCTCTGCCTATAAGTGCCCAGTAAAATAATCTATATATCCAAGTGACAATAATAAGTGCTAAAGTCAATATGTATCTCCTAACCTATCCCCACGGATTCTTATCTTTAGGTTCAAATCCGAAATCAACATCTCCCGATGGTTCTTCTCCATTTATGTCTACATTTGAAGGGGTAAAAATGAAAATACTATTTGTAACTTTTCTAACATTTCCCTTAAGGGCATATGTAGCACCATTGAGAAAATCAAATATCTTTCTTCCAAGCTCTTGATCTAATTTTTCAAGATTTACAATAATAGGTCTCTTGCTCATCAGACTGTCAACAAGCCTAGGGCATTCATCAAATGATTTAGGCTCGATTACAACAAGCTTAAATGCACTTGTATTTGCAGTCGAGAATCTTTTACTATTATTTTTATATGGATTAGTTGTTGATATTGTTTCTGAAAAAGACTTCCTCTCTATTCCATCCTTTTTTTTGCTTAAAAGAATATCTTCCTTAGCTGCTGCAACTTCATCCTCAGGCACAAAAACTTCATCTTCTTCAATGCCTATAAATTTTTTAATCGAATCTGAAAAACCCATAATTCTTTCTCCTTAACTCCTGTTTATTTTATTTTGTGAAAATAAGCTTCTATCTGTAGTCCCTTGCGCCAAAAATAGCTGTACCAATTCTTACATGAGTTGCACCTTCAGAGATAGCCTGCTTGAAATCTCCTGACATACCCATGGATAATGTAGCGAAATTAACCCTATCTCTCTCATCACACTTATATGTGTCAAACAAAGATTTCACAGTTTTAAAACAAGGTCGTGCATCCTCAGGATTATCATAAAATGGCGCAATAGCCATAAGTCCACATATTTCAATATTATCACATTTTTCATGAACCTCTGAAATCAAATCGTCAAGCTCACTTGGTTTAATTCCAAATTTACTTTCCTCGCCTTCCGCATTGACCTGAATCAGTATTTTCATCATAATGCCATGTTGTCCCGCTCTTTTGTTGATTTCTTCAGCAAGTTTAAGCGAGTATTTTCGCCGATATCAGTAACTCCACATTTAATTGCCTCGTTTATTTCTTCTGGACTGTGTAGTTTGGTAACCGCAATGAGTTTAACATCACTTGCCGATCTTTGCGACTCTTCTGCAAACTTAGAAATATCTTCATTAATCATTTGAATATTTTTTCGTATACTCATTCCATAACCTCCTGTATCCCTCGGTTTATATTTATGGACATTTCTATGGTCTGGTCAAAATAATATCATAGGTCACGATGGTATCTACGGGGTCCCCTTTTTTATCAAAGAACACCTTATTGGCAACAACTGAATTTTCACCATCTGTCACTATTACAGATATGGGTTTAAAAACAAAATCTCCGACTTTGTTTTTAACCATAACACCCTTTTGACCCTTTTTATTACTTATTATACTAGAATTTTTAATGATGAGGCCCTTATTAACACTGTCTATCAAATTAACTTTAACCTTCCTATCAGATGTCATGCCGTTATAATATCTATCTGATACGAGAACAAGTTTAGTTTTTCCCGTTTTTTTATTTTTAGTAACCGAATCAACGACCATAAGAACAGATGATTTACCTTCTACACCTGCAATGCCAACTCTGATTCCCTTACCTTCAGTATACTCTATATTAGGATTGTTTTTTAAGAAGCACACTAATTTCCACTTTGATCTATTCACAATCTTGAAAACAGGTTCTTTTGCAGCAATATTCCTTCGTTTTAGCTTAACAGCTGGTAAATCATCAAGGCTTTTAATCGTGGTCTCAGAAACTTTATCAATGTTTTCAGGTCGAAATTTAGATTCATATCCATCGCAACAATAAGCCACAAGACCGTCATACTGCGCAGTATAATCACCAGTAGGAAGGGCAACAGCTTTAACCTTCTTAGATAGTTTTAGGAGATCCTCATCTGCTTCTTTCTTGCCGCCTTCAATATCGACAATCTTAGTCCCTACTCTAACAAGGTCATCATCACTAATTAGGTAATTGGATTTACCACTTGATGCAGCGGTATAAATATTTTCATCCCTTACAATAAGTCCGTTTGCATTTTGAGACACCTCAATTTCTCCATATTGAACAGCGTAACTGGATTTAAGGCTTCCAATAATATTTGGCAAGACATATATAATCAAATACAAAAAAATCAAAAGAAAAACATATATAATTATTATATTTTTTTTTCTACTCATCTCAATCTCCCCATTGTTACAACCATTTTATAACAATTGAAGATATTTTTCCATCACTTTCTTCTCCGCTTTAGAACGTGATTCCCAATTATTCTCATCCTGCAAAAACTTTTTTAATAACTCTGGCCTTCTTTCTAAAGTTATCTTCATAGATTCTTCAAGCTTCCAAAGTTTAATGAGAGCATGATTTCCTCCATACAAAACTTCAGGAACGCTTGCTTCTTCATATTCCCTTGGTTGAGTGTATTGATCATACTCCAAAAGTCCGGAATATATACTTTCTTCTAAAGCTGAATCCTCGCCCGACAATACACCTGGTATCATCCTCGAAACTGCATCAACCAACACCATAGCAGCAAGCTCTCCTCCAGTCAAGATATAATTTCCAATGGAAATTTCCTCAATATTAAATTCATCAATCACCCTTTGATCTACACCCTCGTAATGCCCGCACAAAACAGTAGCCTCCGTAAGGGACGAGATTTCTCTAATTTTATCATAATTTAAAATTGCACCACGAGGTGACATATAATAAATTTTAGAATTCTGTAGTGAATTTTGCCTTATACAATCAAATAAAGGTTGTGGCATCATCACCATCCCCTGACCACCGCCGAATGGATAATCATCGACTTTTTTGTGCTTATCCCTTGAATAATCTCTAGGATTAATAAGATTAATATTTAGTAAACCATTTTCTGAGGCGCGTCCTATCATGCTCGTTTTCAAAGGAACAAACATTTCAGGAAAAAGTGTTAATATATTAAATTTCATCATCTATCAGCCCCGGTATTGTTTCGATTGTGATGCCTTTTTGCAAGTTCACAGCTTTAATAAATTCTTTCACAGCAGGTATATATGCCATTTTTCCGTTATTCATCTTAATTTCGTATGTGTCTGATGGACCATATTGTAGCACATCTGTGATTTTCCCTATTGAGATAGACCCTTCCCTGAATACATCAAGTCCTATCAAGTCGCGAATCAAATATTCGTCTTCTTTAAGTTCATCCACATATTTTTCGTCCATAAATATATCTTTACCTCGAAAGGATTCTGCCGAGTTTCTGTCGTCAATTCCACATATTTTTAAAATTACCATGTTCTTAACATAGTTTATACTCTCTATATCAAAAACTTTTTTATCGATAATTATTTCTGAAATATCTTCAAAGCGATCTCTTCGAGAATAATTGTACACTTTTACTTGGCCTTTTATTCCATGAGGCGATACAATCTTACCAATTTTTATGAGTTTATCCATATTATTCCAATATTATGAAATAGAGCCTAGGTGATTTATTGCAATATCGACCCGGCCCCTCTAATTCATTTTACATTATAACTTAATCTTCTATTGAATCTATTTCTACAGTAACTTTTTCGTTTCTGCGAATAGCTGCTGCCTTTACAACGGTCCTCAGAGCTTTTGCAATTCTGCCCTGTTTGCCGATAACCTTTCCCATATCATTTGGTGCTACCTTTAGCTTGATGATATTTCCGCGGGAAGTTTCTTCCTGACTTACAGATACTCTCTTTGGCTCGTCGACTAAGGATTTAGCAATTGCTTCTACTAAATTAGTCATTTAAAGCACCACTTTCTTATTGAATAACACCGGATTTTTTCATTAGGCTCTTCACAATCTCTGTCGGTTGTGCTCCGGTTGAAATCCACTTCTGTGCTTTTTCAGCATCAATCTTAATCTCAGCAGGCTCAGTCATAGGATTATAATATCCTATTTCTTCAATAAATTTCCCATTTCTTGATCTTCTTGAATCAGCAACCACAACTCTGTAAAATGGCTTTTTCTTTGCTCCCATTCTCTTAAGTCTAATCTTTACCATAACTTCTCCTTCCATATAGTTATATTCTTTAAATTTTATATCCCAATGAGTCTTTAGATTTAAACCAAACCTCGGAACATCTTGTTTCTTTTAAGTGCAGACGGGTTCTGAAATTGCTTAAGCATTTTCTTTGCATCATTGTACTTCTTAATCAATTGATTAATTTCCGTGACACTTCTTCCTGACCCAGCAGCAATCCTTCTCCTTCGACTTGCATTAAGAAGGCTTGGATCCCGTCGTTCCTTAATCGTCATTGATTGAATAATTGCTTCCATTGCGTGAAATTCTTTTTCACTTTCTTCTATGTTAATCCCTTGCATCTGTGATTTGTTCATGCCTGGAAGCATATCCAAAATCTTGGAAATGCCGCCCATTTTTTTGACCTGTCCCATCTGTTCTAGGAAATCTTCAAGAGTAAATTGATTCTTCTTGAGTTTTTCTTCCATCTTGGCGGCTTGCTTATCGTCAAAGGTTTTCTCTGCTTCTTCAATAAGAGAGAGCATATCCCCCATGCCAAGAATCCTACTTGCCATTCTCTCAGGATGAAAAACCTGAAGTGCATCCTGCTTTTCTCCTGTACCGATAAACTTAATTGGCTTTCCTGTTACCTTTTTAGTTGAAAGTGCAGCACCACCTCTTGAGTCACCATCCATTTTCGTCATTATGATGCCATCTACGCCTAATGTTTTGTTGAATCCGTCAGCAACATTAACCGCATCCTGCCCTGTTAAAGCATCTACAACTAGAAGGATTTCATGAGGTTTAATCGTGCTCTTTATATGAACAAGCTCATCCATGAGTTCCTCGTCAATTTGAAGACGACCTGCGGTATCAACAATTAGCACGTTGCATCCCTTTCGCTGGGCTTCCTCTTTAGCAGATAATGCTATCTTTGCAGGATCTCGGCTTTCTCTATCAACAAATACAGGGGTATTCACGTTCTTACCGACAATTTCGAGTTGGTCAATTGCAGCAGGTCTATAAATATCACATGCACAAAGCATTGGCTTCTTGCCACTTTGTTTCAGAAAATTTGCAAGCTTCCCTGCTGTTGTCGTTTTACCAGTTCCCTGAAGTCCGACTAGCATATATGTGCTGAAGCCTGATGGCGAATATGTCAATTTGCTAGCTGTACCACCAAGAAGCTGTACAAGCTCGGCATCAACAATTTTGATTATCTGTTGAGAGGGTGTCAAGCTTTGCATTACCTCAGAGCCCATAGCCTTCTCTTTCACAGCTGCTACAAAGTCCTTTACAACCTTGAAGTTTACATCGGCTTCAAGCAGAGCAAGTTTAACTTCTCTCATTGCATCATTTATGTCTTTTTCAGTTATTACTCCCTTGCCCTTGAGTTTATCAAAAGCACTCTGCAACTTATCCGATAGACTTTCAAATGCCATCTAGTTCTCCTTTGTATTAAAAGCTTCTAACTTGTCCAAGCAGATTATTCTATTCTATCTTCTCAAGCTTTGCCAAAGCTTCTTCTATAGCAGGCTTGATATTTCCCCCCAGCAATTCAGAATCACAAGCATATATGCTGCTAAGGTCTGAATGAATCTCATCTATAATTTTCAAATTCTTTACCCAACGCTTCAAAAGCCCAAGCTTATTTTCGTATTCATTAAGGGATTTCTCAGCATTTTTAAGGGAAATATGAACAGCCTGTCTTGAAACCTTATTTGTTTCGGCAATCTCAGCTAAAGAGAAGTCCTCATCATAATATAGGCTCATTACATTTCTCTGATTTTCTGTCAAAAGATTCCCATAAAAATCAAACAAAAGACTGGTCTCGGTAACCTTGTCAAGCATTCATATACCTCCAGTGTCAAGTAATATGACTTAACACTATGCTATTCTACCAAAACCAGTTTATATCTGTCAATAGTTTTTAATAAATGTTACAAATTATTTTGATTGCTCAATCATTTTCATAAAATAAACGATGCGGAAATCATACAGTTATTATTAGTGTTTTTCTATAGGTGCAAGATAAGAAATTCTGAATTTGCTGCTGCCTTCTATGAGTTCTTTTGCAACACCATCTATCGAAGCTTCTTTTTTATCAAAAATTTTGCTTGTCAGCAAATCAAGAAATGTTTCTTCTCTTTCAAATACAATATCCTGAATGGTTACGTTCTTATCATGAACTAAGCTGAGAAAATATGCATCAGCATCTTCTTCGGTCATTATCTTATCTATAAGGCCATTTTCAAGAGCCTGTTTGGCGGTATATATACGCCCATCAGCAAGTTTTTTAACAGTTTGAATATCAATGCCTCTGCCCTCGGAAACTATTGTAGTAAACTGTTCATACGCTTCGTCTACTAGACTTTGAAAAATATCCTCTTGTTCCTTTGTCAAGCCGCTGAGTGGATCACCCATTGCCTTATTGGGTCCTGAAGTGATCGCCTTAGCTCTTATGCCAAGCTTGTTTAGGAGTTCCGTTGCATCATACATATTACCCACTGTTACACCTATTGATCCAGTCCAACAGTTACGATTTGCTATTATTTTGTCAGCACATGCGGAAATATAATATCCGCCAGAGGCTGCCATATCATCAAAATAAGCTACAACAGGCCTTTTGCCTCCCGTTTTTTCTTTATATTCCTTAATTTTCAGATACAGCTCATCACTAGTGCTGACACTACCTCCTGGAGAATTCACATATATATACAGTCCCTTATTATTTTCATCAGTGATCATTTGATCAATAGCATTTATAGTCTCTGCGTGAAAATATGCACTATTGTCATCAAAGACACCGCCTTCACCTTCTCCAATCTCGCCTTCAACGTATAACCTGCCTATATACTTGCCTTCTACATCAATCTTAGGGAACTCATCAGAGGAGTTAAATGAGTTGTTTTTGGCATGCTTTCCTGTAGAAATAAAATTCAACAACAAAACAATCAAAATTAGCAATACCACTACTGCAAAAAATATGATTGGTCCCTTATTCCGTTTCTTCTTATTTTGTATTTGTATTGTCTCCATTTATTCTCTAAAGTATCAGTTTATTCTTCTGCTAGATATCCTTGTTTAAAACTTCTCTCGTTAGTTTTTGACAAAGTTCGTCAACCTTCATTGCTCCGAGTTCACCAATTTTTGCAGACCTCACGGTAACTGTATTTGCCTCTTCTTCCCTTTCTCCTATTATCAGAATATAGTTTACACGCTGATTCCTGGCTTCCCTAAGTTTATATCCTATTTTTTCATTTCTTAAATCTGTTTCTACCCTTAATCCTGCTTCCTCAAGTTTTTTAGCTACATCTTCTGCATAACCCGTGAACGCCTCCGCTACTGTCAGTATCTTAACCTGAACAGGCGCAAGCCAAAGAGGAAATTTACCTGCAAAATGTTCTATTATTATACCTATAAATCTTTCTATAGATCCAAATATAACCCTGTGGATCATCACAGGCCTATGCTTTTTGTTATCACTACCAACATATGTCAAATCAAATCTTTGAGGCATCTGCATATCTAGCTGTATGGTGCCACACTGCCACGTTCTACCAAGTGAATCCTCAAGATGAAAATCAAGCTTAGGACCATAAAAAGCTCCATCACCTTCATTTATCAAATATGGTATCCCCTTAGCTTCAATGGCCTCTTTAAGCGCAGTTTCTGACATATTCCATTCTTCATCCGTTCCCATAGAATCTTCAGGCCTAGTAGAGAGTTCAACATGATACTTAAATCCAAACAGAGTATAAACATCATCTATAAAATTAACTACTCCAAGGATTTCATCTTTTACCTGCTCAGGCAACATGAAAATATGTGCATCATCCTGCGTAAAGGTTCTAACTCTCATTAGGCCATGCAGTGCACCTGATAATTCATGTCGATGCACCTGTCCCATTTCTGCAAGTCTTATTGGTAAATCTCTATATGAGTGCATCTTCCTTTTATAAGCAAGCATAGAACCTGGACAATTCATAGGTTTAATAGCATAGTCGTCATCATCAATCTTTGTGAAATACATATTATCCTTATAGTGATCCCAGTGTCCAGATGTTCTCCATAGCTGTTCATTTAGAATAAGCGGTGTTTTGATCTCTTCGTATCCACGCTTTGCATGTTCCTCTCTCCAGAAGTTTTCCAACTGGTTTCTTAAGGTCATACCCTTAGGCATAAAAAATGGAAAGCCAGGTCCTTCGTCATATAGAGCGAATAAATCCATCTCCTTGCCTATCTTTCTATGGTCTCTTTTTTTCGCTTCTTCTATTTTCGCTAAATATTCATCAAGCTCTGCCTGACTTGGAAAAGATGTGCCATAAATTCTTTGTAACATCTTGTTTTTTTCATTACCTCTCCAGTATGCTCCTGCAACTGAAGTTAACTTAATTGCTCTAATCTGTCCAGTTGAATCCATATGTGGACCTGCGCACAAGTCAACAAAATCCCCCTGTCTATAGAAGGAAATTACTTCTCCCTCTGGTAAATCTTCTATAAGTTCAACTTTATAGTCCTCTCCAGATTTTTTTTCAAATTCAATCGCCTCTTTTCTAGGCAGTTCAAATCTCTCAATAGGATAATTAGCTTGGATAATTTTCTTCATTTCCTTTTGGATTTTAAGAAGATCCTGCTCTGTTATCCTATGTTCCATATCTATATCATAATAAAATCCATTGTCAATAGCTGGTCCAATTGCAAGTTTTGCTTCTGGCCAGATCTTCTTAACGGCCTGTGCCAATATGTGAGAAGATGTATGCCTATATCTATGTCTGACATCATCTGAAGAAAAATCAATCTTCGTTTTTGCCATTTTTTAACCTCCAAAATATTATAAAACTAAATTTGTTAAAAACAAAATATCTTTAAGCTAAAAACAGATTATATAATCCCATTATCACTGCTGAATTGTAGTTGCACTCTAACCCGCAGGATTTGAAGGACTATCCCCCGGTGATGGAGTAGGCGGTTTTTCTGGTGGCTTCTCTGGCTCAGGCTCCGGAGAAGGCTGTGGCTGTGGCTGAGGTTCAGGCTTCTGGTCTGGCGGTGTGTTCGGCTTCGTGACATCAGGGTTAGGCTGTGGATTTTCATTTTGAACATTATCCTTTTCCTGTTCTTCATCCTTAGGAGGAACAACACTAGGATCCACCTGGTAATTACTACCGCTTGAAATGTTTTCGATTTTTTGACTAATCTGTCTGACGTTCTGCGACGGCTGATACTCCTTCTGTCCAAAAACTTTTTTGTGCAATTCTACAACGCTTTCTCTCAAAGTATTTGGTATAAGATAATAAACCCCATCTATCATTCCGCCAGTATAATTGTATGGGAAGCTAGCACTTTTAGTAACCTTAAACTTAGGCACTCTAGTGGCAAGCGAGAATATATCCCCTTTGCTTATATTAGTTTTAATAAGTGGCATAGTAGTTTTCAAAACCTTATCTATTTTCTTAGGAGATGATTTCTTTAACTTGTTCAGGAGGGACTCTATTACTATTCTCATTCTTTCAGTTCTTTTAATATCGTCTCCGACGCCATACCTCATACGACCATAACCGACAGCTTGACATCCGTCAACCGTTTGCTTTCCCGGGCTTGTAACAAGTTTTAAATTTTTATTTCCAACAACCGCAGCAGTTTCTTCGGTACAACCGTTCATCTCTTCTATTTCGTAATCTTCAATATCAAGGGTAACTCCCCCCGCTGCATCTACCATGTCGACAACAGTCTTCCAATTGATTACTACAAACTTATCTATATCTATATCCAATGACTGGTTAATTGATTTAACCGTATTTGCAGGTCCACCATTAGCAAAAGCATGGGTAATCTTATCATATTGTTCTGTATTACCCATCTTTAGCATGGTATCTCTATATATGGAAGTTAGCTTGACTTTATTTGTCTTTTCTTCAAGGCTCACAAGTATCAGAGCATCTGTTCTGCTACCCTTGAAGTCGTTCATATCTCTACTATCAACACCCATTATCAAGAAGTTGACATATCCGTCAACATCTACAATACCTAATTTATCTTTATCAACGTCAACCTTATCTAGGTTGTCAAGCATATTATTAACATAAACATAAGCACCCACACCGGCACCTACAACTAGTACCAGAAGTGCAATTATGATTTTATGCCAAATTCTCAAACCTTTATGAGTTCTCACCATGTTATTTTCTCCATTACATTATTTTGTTCGCATTTAAACCATAGAATTAGTTTAACACAAACGACCATTTTTTACCAACATTTTCTCGATACACTTAAACAAAATCATATAACCTCATTGAGCCATACGCCTGATTTGAATCTTTTTCGAACAATAATAATTCTCAGTATTTCACCAATGGCACTAAGAGAGATTACTCCAGGCAAACTTAACCTTAATACCACGACACCAAAAAACGCCATAGGAACCTGCAAAAATAGCGTAAAGATTATTTCTAGTTTCATACAAAATAATGTGTCGCCACCAGCTCTTAAAATTCCCACGATATACATATACGCTATCATCTTTGGAGCCATTACTACAGCCATAACAGTAATTGTCTTAATAATAAGAGTATTTGTTTCAGGGTTAAAATCATAAAAGCCTGTAATAGGCTTCGCTATTATTATTAGTACTACTCCTAAAATTACATTTAAAATCCATGTAAGTCGTAACGATTTATAACCACTCTCATAGGCGGAGTCAAGCTCCTTCTTGCCGACATGCTCGCCTATAATCATCGCGGTGCTATTACCTACCCCAAAATAAAAGCATTGCAGCATCTCAGTTGCAACATTTGCTATCTGTGCCGTAGCCAGGGCAACTGTTCCTATCATTCCATATGCTGCAAAAATAAGAGCCATTGAGCCTGACCATACTGACTCTGTTATCATAACAGGAATCGACATCTTCATTACTTTTATAAACAAATTCTTATTAAAAGAGAAATATTGATTAAAACTGCCCTTAAGCCAGTGTTTATCCTTAGTTTGTATGAAAACCCAAATTGCCAAAGACTCCAATACTCTTGCAATCAAGGTCGCGATTGCCGCTCCAGAAACATCTAATTCTGGAAATCCTATTTTACCGAAAATTAAAATATAATTTAATACCGCATTTACACATAAAGCTAAAAAATTAATTATAGTTACACCGTTCAAATCCTGTACTGCCCTCGAATTATAGCTGAAAACCATTGAAAATGCACAAAATAAATAACTAAAACACGCAATGCGCAAATATTTTGTACCGAAATGAATAACACTTACGCTCCTAGAAAATAGACTGAGTATCTCGGGCGCAAATACAAAGGCAATTAGTAAGCTTACGACTGCAAGTATTAGAGACGACAAAAGAGAAATTCCAAGCATTTTTCGAACGCCCTCTCTGCTGCCTGCACCATAGTACTGGGTGGTATAAACTGCTGAGCCACTCAGGAATCCAAATAGCGAAACCGAGAATATGAAATAGACCTGATTTGAAGCTCCTATTGCAGCAAGCTGCTCTTCTCCAAGTTTACCAATCATTATAGTATCAATAAGATTAAGCCCTATAACTATAAAATTTTGAAATACAACAGGTATTCCAATTTTTAAAAGTTTACTGAAATATGTTTTGTTATCAATTGTTACGGCTTGATTCATCACAGATTATCCTCTCTTAACATGCTACAGTATTATATCAAATTCTAGTATATTCTGCAAAATAAAACTGAGCTCATCCAGTTGGAAAAGCCCAGTTTACAATCGATATTAATCAGAAGATTGATGTGACTTAAAGCACTAAGCTTCCTCTACATCCATCTCTTCAAGTTTATCCCATTCCTTCATGATTTCAGGGATTACTTTATATAGGTCACCAACGATACCGTAGTCAGCAACTTCAAAGATTGGAGAATCTCCGTCCTTGTTGATAGCAATGATAATGTCAGAATTCTGCATTCCAGCAAGGTGCTGAATAGCTCCTGAGATACCGCATGCAAAGTAGATTTTTGGCTTAACTGTAGTACCAGTCTGTCCAACCTGATGAGAGTGGTCAATCCAACCAGCATCAACAGCTGCTCTTGAAGAGCCTACTACTCCGCCTACCTTATCAGCGAACTCCTGAAGTAGTTTAAATCCGCTTGCATCACCAAGTCCTCTACCGCCTGAAACAATGATATCAGCGTCAGTTAGGGAAACAAGCTCGTGTGCAGCCTTAACTACTTCAACTACATCAACCTTAATATCATCCTTAGTAAGATTGTGTTTAACTTCTATAACTTCACCTTCAAAGCCTTCTCTCTTCTCAATCTTAGACATTACACCAGGTCTAACTGTAGACATCTGAGGTCTTGTGTTAGGGCAGATGATTGTTGCCATAAGGTTTCCACCAAATGCTGGACGAGTCATCTTAAGTCCCTTATCAGGATCGTCAGGATTCAATGTTGCTGTGTTAAGAGTTGTGTTCTCTTCAGCAAACTTAATGTAGTGAGCTACACTAACATCTAGGTGAGTACAGTCAGCTGTCAAACCTGTGTTCAGTCTTCCTGCAACTCTTGGAGCCAAATCTCTTCCTATATGTGTTGCACCATATAGGAAAATTTCAGGCTTATATTCATTTACTGCATCAGTAATTACCTTAGTATATGCATCTGTAGTGTAATTCTTGAGTAGAGGATCATTGATTAGATAAACCCTATCTGCACCATACTCAAAGCATTCTTTTTCAAGACCCTGAACACCATCGCCTACCAGAAGTGCTCCAACCTTAGTGTCGTCGCCTATCTGAGCTGCCAATCTATGAGCTTCTCCAAGGAGTTCCAGGGCAACATTCATAAGCTTTCCCTGTCGCTGCTCAACGAACACCCAAATATGTTTGTAATCATCA
>QWCE01003637.1_pt1 | contig 26283 bp, 20 predicted proteins | sample 1972531 | NCBI WGS metagenome assembly QWCE01 (sample SAMN09866716, study PRJNA288562) | Human gut metagenome isolate term4_stool, whole genome shotgun sequencing... | reverse complement strand
GAGGTCATCGACCGCATCCACACCACCGCCGGCAGCCACAGCCGCGTCATGTGCATCGAGATCATGGGCAACAAGGCCGGCTGGCTGACCCTCTACTCCGGCATCGCCGGCGGTGCAGACATCATCCTGCTGCCCGAGCAGCCCTACGACATCGACCGCGTCTGCGCCGCTGTGGAGCGCCGCGCCCGCAAAGGCTCCAACTTCTCCATCATCGCCGTGGCCGAGGGTGCCATCAACACCGAAGAGGCCAAGATGAAGCGGAAAGAGTGGATGGCAAAGCGCGCCGAAGCCGGTTACGGCGTCACCGCCACCAACCGCATCGCCGCCGCTGTCCAGAAAAAGACCGGCATGGAGACCCGCGTCTGCATCCCGGGCCACATGCAGCGCGGCGGCAGCCCCAGCGCCTATGACCGTGTACTGGCCACCGAGTTCGGCAGCTACGCCGCCAAGCTGGTGGAAGTGGAGCGCTACGGCGTCACCGTTGCCATGGTCAACAACCGCGTCGTCGCCAACCGCCTCGAGGACATCGCCGGTAAGACCCGCAACATCCCCGAGGGCTGTGAGCTGCTCACCGTCGCCCGCCGGATGGGCGTGAGCCTCGGCTGAGACTGCGAAAATAAAAACACCTCGCTGTGTCATGCAGCGAGGTGTTTTTGTTTTTATGATTCAGAACGAGCCGCCCGACGAGCCTCCGAAGCCGTCGGAATCGACGGACGAACCGCCGGAGGAGTGAGACTCCTTCTGGGGCGGGTCATAGGTGCGCTCCCGGGTGGTGTGGGTGTAGCGGTCACGCTTGACCCGCAGGGTGAAGCCGGGCATATACTCGTCGGCCTCCGTTTTCTTCCGGGCCGTCTTCATCCGGTGGTAGAGGATGAGGCAGATGAACGCCGAAATGCCGAGAGGGAAGATCATGGCAATGAGCAGGTCTTCCAGGCCGATGTCGTTATCCACATCGATGGGCTCGCCATAGTCGGCATAGTAGTCCAGTGCATCGTCGCACATATCGATATAGGTATAGGCGGCATCCGCCCATTCCTCATCGGAGAGTTCCGGGACGATCTCGTCCTCCTGCTGCTCGATGCGGTAGTCGGTGAAAGCCGTGACGCCCTCGCCGTAGGTGATGGTGACGTACTTGCGGGAGCCGACCGCCAGCAGGAAGAGGATGCCGCTCTGTTCGTCGCCATAGCCGAGGCCGTTGGCGATGTAATAATTTTTCGCGTAGTCGCGCTGGTCGGCATCGCCGATGTCGTCCACCACGAGGAAGTAGACATCCACGTCGTGGCCGTCGGAGGCGCTTTCGGCCTGCTCCTCAAGGTCGGCCAGCGTGTCGGCGTCAAAGACGCCGCACTCGTCCCGCACCAGCGGGGCCGCTGCCCCGGCCGGCAGAGTCAGGGCCATGCAGAGCAGGGCCGCAGCCAGAAGGGCAAACAGTTTTTTGCAGTATTTCATATTCCCGTCTTCCCCTCTCACAGCAGCATGATGAGAGCCGTCAGTATCATCAGCGGGATGCTGATGCCGGCAAACCATGCAGCTACTCTGCCCTTATCCACGGGCAGGTCACCGATGAGCTTGCCGGTCTGGCCGTTCATCGCAAAGAGGAAGTCCTGCTCCTTCCAGCGGGTGTGGAGCATCCAGACCGGCAGCAGGGCGTAGTGAGGTTCCAGCGTCCGCGAGTCGATCTGCTCCGAGAGAGTCTGGACGCCGGTGTAGCCGCCCAGCGTATCGTGGAGGGCCGCAGCGGTGCTGTTCTTCATCCGGGTCAGGACGCGGGCCGCACACTTCTTGTCGTCCTCGTCGTACCGGTCCGCCAGAAAGCCGGGCAGGTAGGCCGTGGAGAAGGGCTTGAGGTCGCTGTAGTCGAAGGGCTCGATGGCGTCCATATGGGCATCCGGCATCTTGCTGGAGCCGTCCACCGGCACCCGGACAAAGTCGGCGTCGCCCACGCGGGCCACATCGAAGTGCCTGGTGGTGGTGACAATGTAGTCGCCCTCACGGTGGCTCTCGCTGATCTCGGCCTTGTAAGCGCCCCGGGCCTCCATCCGGCCATCGTAGAGCCAGAACGGCACATACACGCCCTGGATCTCCTCGATGTGGTTGGACTCTTTGAAGGCTTTGGGGAGGAAGGCTTTGCCCTTATAATACTTCTTCAGGTTCTCGATGGCGGTCTTTTTGTCCATCCGGAAGGGGATGATGTACTCCGGCTTGAGCTTGCCGGAAAGCTGTCCGCCCAGCACGGTGGGGTTGCCGCAGTAGGGACAGGTGGTGGCAGCTGTTTCGGGGCCGCAGACCAGCTCTGCACCGCAGGAAGTGCAGGTGCGGCTGCTGAGATCTCCCGTCTCCATCTCCCCCCAGACAGGGCCGCTGGAAGCGGCCTTTTCGGCGGCTTCGGCGGCCTTATCGGCCTGAGCCTGCTTCTCTCCGTAAAGAGCCTCGACCTGTGCTACATCATAAGTAGAGCCGCAGTAATCACAGCAGAGCTTTCCGCTGGCGCTGTCAAACCGCAGCGGGCCGGTACAGGCCGGGCATTGGTAATTCGTGGTGTTTTCTGCCATATCTCAGCTCCCCTTTCAGGCTCCGAAAGGCTTGCCGCATTCGGGGCAGAACTTAGGCGGGTTGGCCGGGTCGGCAGGGGTCCAGCCGCAGTTCGGACACTTGGCCGCCGGGCGGGGCTTACCGCATTCCGAGCAGAATTTGCCGGTATTGTGTGTGCCGCAGCTGCACACCCAGCCTGCTTCGGGGCGGGGCTTGCCGCAGGCGGTGCAGAACTTGCCGGTGTTGCCGGTCTGGCCGCAGGAGCAGCTCCAGCTGCCAGCCGCCGGGGCGGCTGCGGGGGCAGGAACAGCGGCAGGCTGCTGCTGTGTACCCATCTGGTAGAGGGTCTGGGCGTTGATGCCGCCGGCAGCAGCGGCCTGGTTCATGCCCATAAAGGCCATGGCCGGGCCGGCGGAGGTATTGGAAGCCGCTGCCTGCATCGCCGAAGCCTGTGCGCCCACCATGTGGGCGGCGGCGCGGGTCGGGTCCATAAAGGCAGCGCTGCGCTGCAGCTCCTTGATCATCTGCTCGTCTTCTTCGCTGGCTTTGACGCCGGACACGCCGAGGGAGACGATCTCGATGCCGCGCAGCTTGCTCCACTTGCCGGACAGCTCCTGATTCAGAGCCTCGGCCAGCTCGGTGGTATGGCCGGGCAGAGCCGAGTAGCGGATGCCCATCTCGCTGATGCGGGCAAAGGCGGGCTGCAATGCGGTCATCATCTCGGTGCGCATCTGGCCTTCCAGCGCGTCACGGGTGTACTCGTTTTCCACATTTCCGCAGACGTTGGTGTAAAACAGGATGGGGTTGACGATGCGGTAGCTGTATTCGCCGAAGCAGCGGATGCTGATGTCGATGTCGATGCCGGCACGCTGGTCCACGACGCGGAACGGCACCGGGCTGGGGGTGCCGTACTTGTTGCCCATCAGCTCCTTGGTGTTGATGTAATAGATGCGCTGGTCGGTGGCAGCCTGACCGCCGAAGCTGAACCGCTTGCCGATCTCAGCAAAGACTTCGTCGATGTTCTTGGCCAGACCCTCGCTCAGCAGAGAGGGCTGGGTGCCGGTGTTATAGGTGTACTCGCCGGCCTCGGCGCAGAGGTCCACCACCTTGCCCTGCTCCACGATGAGGGCGCACTGGCCCTCGGCCACCGCCACGATGGAGCCGTCGGTGATGATGTTCTCGGCGCCGTGGCGGTTGGAAGAGCGCCCGGAGACTTTCTTCTGTCCCTTGACAGCCAGCACCTCCGCCGGGAGAGCACTGCAGTAAAAGTATTCTTTCCACTGGTCGCCCATCACGCCGGATGCTGCGCCCAATGCCGCTTTAACAAGACCCATAAGCCATATCTCCTTTATCTGCCCGTTTTTTGCAAATGCGGGCCTTTTTCAGTATACCACAAAACGCGCCGCGAAAAAAGAAAACCCTTGCATTTTATCCCCGATGGGTGTAGAATACTCCCGACAAACAAATACAGGGGAGCTTGTGAATGCAGGCTGAGAGGGAGTTCTCGAACTTCGACCCTTAGAAATTGTTTTCGGACAGTTTCTGCACCTGATGCGGATAATGCCGCCGTAGGAAGTCATAACACTGTTTATGGATTTTTACAGGAGACGCCGCAGAAGGCGTCTCCTTTTTTGTTTAGAAGCTGTTTTCGTAAGCGGGGTGCGCCGAATGGCGAGGATTTTTGCCCGCAGACAAGGCGGTTTCCCGCAGCAATCCTTGGTGGATTGCAAGGGGAAGCAACGCCGTATGCGAGCAAAAAGACCGCTCAGGCGGTGTGCAACGCTTAGAAAACGGCTTCTCGCGTCACAGGCTGAGGGGGAGCGCCCTGAGTCTGGGGTTTTGTATGCGATGGGAAGCCGTGTTCCGGCGTGAGAGGAGGCCAGTGAGCCTCGACCGCTTCTTCCGTTTCCGGCATCTCTGCGCGGGTGCCGGGTCTGTTCGTGTGCGGGAGCGGCGGTCTGCCCCTGCACTTATTTTTTATTGAAAAGGAGCACTCACTATGAAACACTATTCTGCCAAAAAACTGGCCCTTGCCGGTATGTTCTGCGCTGTCGCTGTCGTGGGCAGCGTCTTCTCCTTCCCGGTCTTCGGCAGCAAATGCGCCCCTGTGCAGCACATGGTCAACATCCTCTGCGCTGTCCTGCTGGGGCCTTACTACGGCGTGGGCGTGGCTTTCGTCGCCTCTCTGCTGCGCAACCTGCTGGGTCTGGGCAGTCTGATGGCTTTCCCCGGCAGCATGTTCGGCGCACTGCTCTGCGGCATCGTCTTCCACAAGACCAATAAGCTGCTGCCCACCCTCGTGGGCGAGGTGTTCGGCACCTCCATCCTCGGCGGTCTGTGCGCCTACCCCGTCGCCATCCTGCTGATGGGCAAGAGCGCCGGTGACATCGCGTTCTACGCCTACATCGTTCCCTTCCTCGTCTCCACCGCCGGCGGTGCCATCATTGCAGGCGCACTGCTGGCCGCACTTTCCCGCGCAGGCGCACTCCGCGCCATGCAGGCCAGCCTGAGCTGATTCGAAGGAGAAGCCATGTTTCGGAGCATCTTTGCCAACGTCCGGGCCAAAAGCCCGCTTGTCCATAACATCACCAACTACGTCACCGTCAACGACTGTGCCAACATCGTCCTCGCCTGCGGGGCCTCCCCCATCATGGCGGATGATCCCGCCGAGGTCGAGGACATCACCTCGCTGTGTGCCGGGCTGAACCTCAACATCGGCACGTTGAACAGCCGCACCATCCCCTCCATGCTGCTGGCGGGACACACTGCCAACCGGCTGGGCCGTCCTGTCGTGCTGGACCCCGTGGGCGCAGGCGCTTCCCATCTGCGCACCGAAACGGCCCTGCGCCTCCTGCGGGAAGTGAAGTTCACAGTCATCCGGGGCAACATCTCCGAGATTCGGACGCTGGCGGCAGGCAGCGGCACCACAAAAGGCGTGGACGCCGACACCGCCGACAAGGTGACGGATGAGACGCTGGACAAGACCGTGGCATTCGCCAAAGCATTTGCGGCCCGCACAGGGGCAGTCGTCGCCGTCACCGGTGCCATCGACATCGTGGCCGATGGAGAGCGGGCTTTCTGCATCCGCAACGGCCACCCCATGATGAGCGCCGTCACCGGCACTGGCTGTCAGCTTTCGGCCCTGACGGCGGCATTCTGTGCGGCCAACCCGGACAAGCCTCTGGAAGCCGCTGCTGCAGCGGTCTGCGCCATGGGACTTGCGGGCGAAGCAGCTCACAACCGCCTTTCCAGGCTGGACGGCAACGCCACCTACCGCAATTACATCATCGACGCGATCTACAACATGACCCCCGAACAGCTCGAGGAAGGAGCACGCTATGAAATGCGATAAACACACCATGCTTCTCTACGCCGTCACCGACCGGGCGTGGACGGGCCGCGAGACCCTCCGCCAGCAGGTAGAAGACGCGCTGAAAGGCGGCGTCACCTGCGTCCAGCTGCGGGAAAAGGAGCTGGACGACGCGGCATTTTTGCAGGAAGCCATGGAGCTTTCCGCCCTCTGCCGCAGCTATGGCGTACCCTTCATCATCAACGATAATGTCGAGATCGCTATAAAATGCCATGCCGACGGCATCCATGTCGGGCAGGAAGATATGGCCGCCGCAGACGTCCGCGCCAAGGTCGGCCCTGACATGATCATCGGTGTGTCGGCCCATTCCGTCGAGGAAGCACAGCTGGCCGTGGCCCACGGCGCGGATTATCTGGGCGTCGGCGCGGCATTTTCCACCCACACCAAAACCGACGTGGATGTCCTGCCGGAGGGCAGACTGAAAGAGATCTGCGACTCCGTGGATGTGCCGGTCGTGGCCATCGGCGGCATCCATAAAGACAATATCCTCAAGCTCAAAGGCTCCGGCGCGGACGGCGTGGCTCTCGTGAGCGCGATCTTCAGCGCCGAGGACATTGAGGCTGAGTGCAAAGAGCTGAAGGCACTGACAGAACAAATCATCTAAAGGAGCAAACCCATGAAAACTGCACTTACCATCGCGGGCAGCGATTCCAGCGGCGGCGCCGGCATTCAGGCCGACCTCAAAGCCATGACCATGAACGGCGTCTTCGCCATGAGCGCCATCACTGCCCTGACGGCCCAGAACACCACCGGCGTATCCGGCATCTTCGAGGTCAGCCCCAAGTTTCTGGCCCAGCAGATAGACGCCGTCTTCACCGACATCCGCCCCTGCGCCGTCAAGATCGGCATGGTGTCCTCTGCCCCGCTCATTGAGACGATCGCCGAGCGTCTCCACTTTTACAAGGCGGAACACATCGTCGTGGACCCCGTGATGGTAGCCACCTCCGGCTCTGATTTGATTGCATCGGATGCCGTGCGCACCCTGCGCCGGGAGCTTTTCCCTCTGGCCGAGGTCATCACGCCCAACCGGCACGAGGCCGAAGTGCTGTCCGGCCTGCACATCTCGGGCCGTGCCGACATGAGCGCCGCCGCCCGGGCCATCGCCGCCGACTGCGGCTGTGCCGTCCTGCTCAAGGGCGGCCACAGTGACACCGACGCTGACGATCTGCTCACCTTCCCGGATGGCACGGAGATCTGGTTTCCGGGTAAGCGTATCGCCAACCCCAACACCCACGGTACGGGCTGCACTCTGTCCAGTGCCATTGCGGCCAACCTTGCCAAAGGGTTTGCACTGGAAGAAGCTATCGCCCGGGCCAAGGCTTACCTGACCGACGCGCTGAACGCGCAGCTCGATTTGGGCCGCGGCTCCGGCCCGCTGGACCACACTCTGGGCGGCGTCGGGGTCGAAAACTGGATGCACGGCGTCCCGGACGCTGTTCATAAATAAAGAGAGCGTATTTTCGGAGGATTTTCAAATGCAGACTTACACCACACAGATGGATGCCGCCCGCAAGGGTATCGTCACACCCCAGATGGAAACGGTGGCCAAGAAGGAGTACCGCACCGTCGAAGAGATCCGTCAGCTGGTCGCTGAGGGCAAGGTCGCCATCCCGGCCAACAAGCACCACGAGTGCCTGAACCCCGAGGGCATCGGCTCCATGCTCCGCACCAAGATCAACGTCAACCTCGGCGTCTCCCGCGACTGCAAGGACTACAACATCGAGATGCAGAAGGTCATGAGCGCCGTCAACATGGGCGCAGAGGCCATCATGGACCTCTCGAGCCACGGCAATACCCAGCCCTTCCGTCAGAAGCTGACCCACGAATGTCCCGTCATGATCGGCACTGTGCCGGTGTACGACTCGGTCATCCACTACCAGCGCGACCTCGCCACCCTGACGGCACAGGACTTCATCGATGTGGTGCGTCTGCACGCAGAGGACGGCGTGGACTTCGTCACCCTCCACTGCGGCATCACCCGTAAAACCATCGAGCAGATCCGCAAGCATAAGCGGAAGATGAACATCGTCAGCCGCGGCGGCTCGCTGGTGTTTGCGTGGATGTGCATGACCGGCAACGAGAACCCCTTCTATGAGCACTTTGACGAGATCCTGGACATCTGCGAAGAGCACGACGTCACCATCTCTCTGGGCGATGCCTGCCGCCCCGGCTGCCTCGCCGACGCCACCGACGTCTGTCAGATCGAAGAGCTGGTGCGTCTGGGTGAGCTGACCAAGCGGGCCTGGGCGCACAACGTCCAGGTCATGGTGGAAGGCCCGGGCCATGTGCCTCTGAACCAGGTCGCCGCCAACATGGAGATCCAGAAGACCATCTGCATGGGCGCACCTTTCTACGTCCTCGGCCCCCTCGTCACCGACATCGCCCCCGGCTATGACCACATCACTGCTGCCATCGGCGGCGCCGTCGCGGCCATGAGCGGCGCAGCCTTCCTGTGCTATGTCACCCCTGCCGAGCATCTGGCTCTGCCCAATGTGGACGACGTCAAGCAGGGCATCGTGGCTTCCAAGATCGCTGCCCACGCCGCCGACATCGCAAAGGGCATCCCCCACGCCCGGGACATCGACGACAAGATGGGCGACGCCCGCCGCGTCCTCGACTGGGATGCGCAGTTCGCCTGCGCCCTCGACCCCGAGACAGCAAAGGCCATCCGTGACGCCCGCCTGCCCGAGGACGACCACAGCGACACCTGCTCCATGTGCGGCAAGTTCTGCGCCGTCCGCAGCATGAACAAGGCTCTGGCCGGTGAGTACATCGACATCCTGTAAGCTGCTGTAAAACCGATATTTTCATCGCTTTTGCGATTTTTCTTCTCCATTGCCGCCCGGTACAAAAGCCGGGCGGCTTTTTTGCGTCTCAGCGAGATGGTTTTTATGTACAAAATTAATCCGGCATGATATACTGGACGAGCGGGGCATTTGAGGTGGTCAATTTCGTGGCAGCCACACGCCGATGGTAACGACAAGGGCTTTCGCCCTGAGAGATGCAGGAGAACGCCACGCCTGCCAAATGCTTTTCGAGGGGGGACGGTTCCGATGCCGTCCCCCATTCCTGTTTTTGCACACAAAAAGACCTGCACGATTTGCTAAATCTCAGCTTTCGTGCAGGTCTTTTTACACAGTTGCGCCAGCAGGAGTCGAACCTGCGATGGGGGAGTCAAAGTCCCCTGCCTTACCGCTTGGCGATGGCGCATCAGTAGAGAATAGTATAGCATATTTTTCAAAATTCCACAAGCCCGCCGGGCGGTCCCACCCAAATTTTCTGAGCCGGGCAGGCAAATCCCGTCCTTGCCGGGGTCTCACCGATATGATATACTTGCACTGTAAAAGTTTTCCTGTTCAGCGCGTGACGCAGAAAGGAGCGGAGCTTATGGTACACCACCTTGTCATCGGCGTTATCTTCCTCGTCTGGGGCGCGGCGGACGTCCTCCGCCTCGAGCTGCCCGGGGTGCTGGCACGGCGGCTGGAAGCGTCCAGCGAAGAGGCCCGCCGCCTCTGGCAGAGGCTTCTGGGTGTGCTGGAGCTCATCGTGGGCGGCGGGCAGCTGCTGTTCTACTTTTTCTCCGACAATCAGACCGTCACCAGCATCATCCTCGCGGTGATGATACTCGCCGCCGTCTGCATCCTCGGGCCGTACTACCACTGGCGGAAGCAGGAAAAAGAGAACACACAGGAATGAATCACGGGAGGAAACAGTATGGGGCCCTGGTATTATGAAGTCGTGAGCTTTGACGGCGATTACGTCAACCTGCGCCGCACCGACATCGAGAGCGACGAGCTGAACCCGGTGGCACTGGCGCTCCTGCCGCCGGAAATCGACGTAGGCAGCAAGCTCAAGTGCGAATATTTCCAGTACGAGATCATCGGCTGACAAAACGAAACGCCGCCCATTCGGGCGGCGTTTCTGCATCTTCTGATAAAGTTATACGCGCTCGGCCACCAGCTGGAAGCCTGCCTTGGTGAGCTCCTGCCGGATCTGCTCGATCTGGGCGTTGTCGCGGGTCTCGAGGGTCAGCTTGAGGAAGCAGCTGGAGATGGGCATATTGGGGTCGGAGCCGTCGTGGAGGACGGACACCACATTGCTGCCGCAGCGGGAGACGATGTCGGCCACCTGCTGCAGCTGGCCGGGCTTGTCTTCCAGTGCGATGGTCAGGTTGGCCTTGCGGCCGCTCATGACGAGGCCGCGGGTGATGACGCGGTTGAGGATGTTCACGTCGATGTTGCCGCCGGAGACGAGGCAGACGACCTTCTTGCCCTCGATGGGCAGCTTGTGGAAGAGCGCCGCCGCCACAGGCACTGCGCCTGCACCCTCGGCCACCAGCTTCTGGTTCTCCATCAGGGAGAGGATGGCGGCTGCGGTCTCGTCCTCGGTGACAGTGACGATGTCGTCCACATACTCCTCGCAGAGCTTGTAGGTCAGCTCGCCGGGGGTCTTGACCTGAATGCCGTCTGCGAAGGTGGAGACGGCGGAAAGGGTCTGGTATTTGTGCTCATGGAGAGAGCGGTACATGCTGGGTGCGCCCTCGGCCTGCACGCCGTAGACCTTGACGTCGGGCTTCAGGCTCTTGATGGCGAAGGCCACGCCGGAGATGAGTCCGCCGCCCCCCACAGGCACGATGACAGCGTCCACATCGGGCAGCTGGTCGAGGATCTCAAGGCCGATGGTGCCCTGACCGGCAATGACCTGCTCGTCGTCATAGGGGTGGATGAAGGTCATGCCCGTCTCTTCCTGCAGCTCCACGGCCTTGTCGTGGGCGTCGTCGTAGGTGCCGGGTACGAGGCAGACCTCCGCACCGAGGTTCTTGGTGTTCTCCACCTTCATGATGGGCGCGCCGTCCGGCATACAGACGATGCTCTTGATGCCGCGGCGGGTAGCGGCCAGCGCCACGCCCTGTGCGTGGTTGCCCGCCGAGCAGGCGATGACACCCTTGTCGCTCTCTTCCTTGGAGAGCTGGCTGATCTTATAATAAGCACCGCGCACCTTGAAGCTGCCGGTCACCTGCAGGTTCTCGGTCTTGAGGTAGAGCTGGCAGTCCTTGGAGAGCCGGGGTGCCTCGATGAGGTCGGTCTTGCGGGCTACGTCCTTGAGGACAAAGGCGGCGTGGTAGATCTTATCCAGTGTCAGCATATCGTTTTTCCCATCCTATCTCTGTTTATCCATCCCGGCACACGGGCTATTTTTATTGTGAAAGACAGGATTTAGTATAGTTTACATAAATTGATTTGTCAAATGAATCCATTTCACACTTTAAGGCAGGAAGCGGAATTTGCGGACATTGTATTCATTCTGATGGCTCGTTCTCTATGCTTGACAACCCAAAGAAATTTGACTATACTACAATTAGAAAGGCGCTGTGTCTGCAAACGACTAGCTCCTTACCAGATCAGTCAAGAGAAAATGACCGCTCGGCTTGGAACTCTGAGGCGGTCATTTTTTCTTGCGGTTTTTATCGTCATGGTTCTCATGTGCGATCGTCCATGTGATCTGGAATGTAACAAAAATTGCTCCGCCAAGAAGCGTCAGTAATATTGCAACATCGGAGAACGTCATGGTCCACACCCCCTTCCTGCCCTTGAGCACTCGGGGAGTGGCAACTTCAAGAAAAACTGCCTTACCCGGCGCTTAGGTGCCGGTAAGGAGTCAGCCGCCTGCGTTTTGGACACAGCGCCTTTTTCCTGCCATCACTGGCATTGGTTACAGCATAACATAAATTTCGACAAAGCACAAGACATATAAAACGCCGCCATTCACCAAACAGTGAACAGCGGCGGGGTATTACCACTTTATCCTATTACTTTCCGGTAAACTCAAATCTCCGCGAGGATAGCGTCACCCATGGCGGTGCAGCCCAGACAGGTACAGCCCTCGCTCATGTTGTCGGCGGTGCGCAGGCCCTTGTCCAGCACCTTATTCACCGCGTTCTCAATGGCGTCAGCCTCCTCAGCCATACCGAAGGAGTACCGCAGCATCATAGCGGCGGAGAGGATGCAGGCAGTGGGGTTAACGATGTCCTTGCCCGCGATGTCGGGGGCAGAGCCGTGGATAGGCTCATACAGGCCCCGGGTGCCGTCGCCCAGACTGGACGAGGGGATCATGCCGATGGAGCCGGTGATCATGGAGGCCTCGTCGGAGATGATGTCGCCGAACATGTTCTCGGTGACGATGACGTCGAACTGGCTGGGGTCCTTGACGACCTGCATAGCACAGTTGTCCACGAACATCTCGCTGTACTCCACCTCGGGGTACTCAGCCTGCAGGCGGTGCATGACCGCACGCCAGAGGCGGCTGGTATCCAGCACGTTGGCCTTATCCACGCAGCAGAGCTTCTTGCGGCGCTTCATGGCCGTCTCGAAGCCGATGCGGCCAATGCGCTCGATCTCATGCTCCGAGTAGGGCATGGAATCCACCGCCTGCTTCTCGCCGTTCTCCAGCGTGTAAGTCTCGTGCTTGCCGAAGTAGACGCCGCCGATGAGCTCACGCACGATGATGAAGTCGATGCCCTTTGCCACGATCTCGGGCTTGAGGGGGCTGGCCGGAGCCAGCTGGGGCCAGATCTTTGCAGGGCGGTTGTTGGAGTAGAGGCCCATACCGGCGCGGAGGCGGAGCAGACCCTTTTCGGGGCGCTGCTCACCGGGCAGCCCCTCCCACTTTGGGCCGCCCACTGCGCCCAGAAGGACGCTGTCGGCCGCGAGGCACTTGTCCAGCTCATGCCGGGGCAGCGGGTCGCCGTACTTGTCGATGGCCTCGCCGCCCATCGCGGCGTCGGTGTAGTGGAAGGTGTGGCCGTACTTTTCGGCCACCTTATCGAGAACGCGGAGGGTCTGCTTCACGATCTCGGGGCTGGAGCAGTCGCCCCAGATGACAGCAATGTTTTTTTCCATTCTTATGGGCATCCTTTCTTTTATTGGACAACAGCATCTTTCGTCAGGCTATGTTCTCTTTTGCTGGCAAAAGAGAACCAGAAAACCACCAGCGATTTCGACGCGCTGGACCCACGAGAAAGGGGCTGCTCGCCCCTTTCAGACCCCAACGGAGAAGTCGAAACGGAAAAAAGCTAGCCGCTTCGCTAAACGCTTTTTTCTCGTTTCTCCGTTTTACGGCTTCGCCGATGGTGTTACGTCTCTGATAAACTTTACGTCCAGCAAAGAGGCAATGCCGCTTTACTTTTTCGTCAGCGACTTCATCAGACCGCCGTCGGCGATGATCTTCTGGATGAACGGCGGGAAGGGTTCGGCCTGGAAGGTCTTGCCGGTGGTCTCATCGGTGATGACGCCGGTATCAAAGTTCACGCTGACGGTATCGCCTGCGCTGATGGCGTCCACGGCCTCGGGGCATTCCATGATGGGCAGGCCGATGTTGATGCTGTTGCGGTAGAAGATGCGCGCGAAGCTCTTGGCGATGACGACAGAGATTCCGGCGGTCTTGATGGCCAGCGGTGCGTGCTCACGGGAGGAGCCGCAGCCGAAGTTCCAGCCGCCCACCATGATGTCTCCGTCCTTGACGTTGTGGATGAAGTCCTTGTCAATGTCCTCCATGCAGTGGCTGGCCAGCTCTCTGGCATCCTGCGTGTTCAGGTGGCGGGCCGGGATGATGACGTCGGTATCCACGTTATCCGGGTATTTGAAAACAGAACCGTTTGCGTTGTTCATGGGTGACTCTCCTTTTCTCAGACCGTGCGGGGGTCGGTGATGCAGCCGGTCAGTGCGCTGGCGGCAGCGGTAGCGGGCGAAGCCAGATACACCTCGCTCTTGACGTGGCCCATGCGGCCCACGAAGTTGCGGTTGGTGGTGGAGACGCAGCGCTCACCCTCGGCGAGGATGCCCATGTAGCCGCCGAGGCAGGGGCCGCAGGTGGGGGTGGAGACGATGCAGCCCGCGTCGATGAAGGCCGTCGTCCAGCCGCGGAGGATGCACTCCTTGTACACGGCCATGGTGGCGGGGATGATGATGCCGCGCACGCCCTTTGCGATGTGTTTGCCCTTCAGGATGTTGTAAGCGGCTTCCATATCCTCGAGGCGGCCATTGGTGCAGCTGCCGATGACCACCTGGTCGATCTTGATGTCCTTGCCCTCGCTGGCGGGGTGGGTGTTCTCGGGCAGGTTGGGGTAGCTGACGGTCGGCTCGAGGGCAGAGAGGTCGATTTCAATGGTCTTCTCGTACTCGGCGTCCGGGTCGGCCTCATAGAACACCGGCTCGCGCTGGCTGCGGCCCTTGAGATAAGCCTTGGTCACGTCGTCCACGGGGAAGATGCCGTTCTTGGCACCGGCCTCGATGGCCATGTTGCAGATGCTCAGGCGGTCGTCCATGGAGAGGGAAGCGACGCCCGGGCCGGTGAACTCCATCGACTTATACAGCGCGCCATCCACGCCGATCATACCGATGATGTGGAGGATGAGGTCTTTGCCGGAAACTTTCGGCGGCAGCTTGCCGTTCAGCACGAACTTGATGGCGGCAGGCACCTTGAACCATGCCATGCCGGTAGCCATGCCGGCGGCCATATCGGTGGAGCCGACGCCGGTGGAGAATGCGCCCAGTGCGCCGTAAGTACAGGTGTGGCTGTCGGCGCCGATGACGCAGTCACCGGCGGTCACGATGCCTTTTTCGGGCAGCAGAGCGTGCTCGATGCCCATCTGGCCCACATCGTAGAAGTTGAGGATGTCGTACTTGTTGGCAAACTCGCGGCACTGCTTGGACTGGGTCGCGCTCTTGATGTCCTTGTTGGGAACGAAGTGGTCGAGGACGATGGCGATGTGCTCTTTGTCGAACACGCCGTTGAAGCCCGCCTTTTCGAACTCGTTGATGGCGACGGGGGTGGTGATGTCATTGCCCAGCACGATGTCGAGCTTGGCGTTGATGAGCTGGCCTGCCTTGACCTCGGCGAGGCCTGCGTGTGCGGCCAGAATTTTCTGCGTCTGGGTCATTCCCATGGTTCATTCTCCTTTTGATACTCTCTCAAAAATCTCTCTTTATTTATTGTTGATCGCGCTGACCAGTGCATGGATACCGGCCACGATAATATCGGTATCGGTGCCTGCACCCCAGGTGACGATGCCGTCGCCCCACTCGAGGCCGACGTAGGAAGCGGCGCGGGAGGTGGAGCCTTCGTCCAGACTGTGCTCGGAGTAAGTTTCCAGGTGGAAGTCCATGCCGGTGGCGCTCTGGATAGCGTTTGCCACAGCATCCAGACGGCCATTACCCACCGAGGTGACCACCTTGCGCTGACCGTTCAGATCCAGCGTGACGGTGGCGGTGATGCCGTTGACCTGTGCAAAGTGGGCCTCGACGACAGACAGGGGCTTCGACTTGTTGAGGAAGGTATCCTCGAAGATGTGGAGCACTTCGCCTGCGCTCAGCTCCTTGTGGCTGTGGTCGGACACGCTCTTGACCTTGTAGCCCAGCGCCTCGCGCATCTTGGCGGGCAGGTTGTAGCCGTAGTTCTGCTCCAGCACGAAGCCGATGCCGCCCTTGCCGCTCTGGCTGTTGATGCGGATGACGTCGGCGTCGTAGGTGCGGCCGATGTCGTGGGGGTCCACCGGGATATAGGGGCAGGTCCAGCGGTGGTCGCCCTTCTCCTTGCGGTAGGCCATGCCCTTTGCAATGGCGTCCTGATGGCTGCCCGAGAAGGCGGCGAACACCAGCTGGCCGGCGTAGGGGGTGCGCTCGTAGATGTGCATCCGGGTGACCCGCTCATAGGTGGCGCAGATGGCGGGCATATCGGAGAAGTCCAGCTTCGGGTCTACGCCGTGGCTGTACATATTCATGGCGAGGGTCACAGCATCCACGTTGCCGGTGCGCTCGCCGTTGCCGAAGAGGCAACACTCCACCCGCTGAGCGCCTGCCAGAACGGCCAGCTCGGCACAGGCGACGCCGGTGCCGCGGTCATTATGCGGGTGGGTGGAGATGATGACGCTGTCGCGGTACTTGAGGTGCTTGTCGCAATACTCGATCTGGTTTGCGTAAACGTGGGGCATACTCATCTCGACCGTGACCGGCAGGTTGATGATCATGGGGCGGTCGGGGGTGGGCTGCATGATGTCCAGGACCGCGTTGCAGACCTCAACGGCGTAGTCCACTTCGGTGCCGGTGAAGCTCTCGGGGCTGTACTCGAAGAGGAAGTTGCCCTCATACTCCTCGCTCAGCTGTTTGACCAGCTTTGCGCCGTCCACGGCGATCTGCTTGATCTCTTCCTTAGACTTGTGGAACACCTGCTCGCGCTGGGCGACGGAGGTGGAATTATAGAAGTGGACGACCGCACGGGGTGCGCCCTTGACAGCCTCGAAGGTGCGGCGGATGATATGGTCGCGGCACTGGGTCAGCACCTGCACGGTGACATCGTCGGGGATCATGTTCTTCTCGATGAGGGTGCGGAGGAACTCGTACTCCGTCTCGCTGGCGGCCGGGAAGCCGACTTCGATCTCCTTGAAGCCAATTTTGACCAGCATCTGGAAGAATTCCAGCTTTTCCTCGAGGCTCATGGGGACGATAAGGGCCTGATTGCCGTCGCGCAGGTCCACGCTGCACCAGGTGGGAGCTTTCTCGATGTGGTCCTTCTTGACCCAGCTGTCATAGCCGGCGGGGACCGGGTAATATCCCGGTGCGTACTTGGTAGCAAACGAAAAGGCTCCCGTCTCTCAAAGGACGAAATCCCCTGAGAGACGAGAGCCTGTAATTTCTGTTACAGGGCACCCGTGGTACCACTCTCTTTGCTGTGCCATAAGCACAGCCGCTCTGCACGATCGGCTTTTTAGGGCGAATCGCTGCCCTTATAACGGTGGGCTTCCGTCAGGACCTACTGTCTGCTTCAGTCCTGCCGCTCAGGGGCCAGTAACCGAGATCCTCTGCACCGCCTTGCACCATCCGGCGGCTCTCTGTACGCAGAAGAAAATCGTTTTTTCCCCGTCAACGCATTTGCGCTTTGTTCAAAGTGGTTTCATTTTAGCAAAACCCGCCGCCCCTGTCAAGCAGTTTTGCTCACAATGAAAATGAAACGATTTCACATGAATAGCAGCATAAATTTTCAAAATTTGCGGGTGGATCCTATTTTTGTTGTATTATATCACCAACTATGGTAAAATAAAAATACCGCCCGAAGCGGCGGTATCCAGGTGCTGTCTGCATAAAAAGGTGGTCTAGCTTCCCCGGCAAGCTTCCGGGGGTGTGAAACCTTATTGTTGCTTCCCCCGGACGCAAACGCGGAAGGGGGGATGCCTTATGACACTGACGGAGACTATCGCATTGCTCGGCCTGCTGGGCGGAGCAGTCTTTGTTACCTTTCAGATCTCATGGGCTATCTTCAAAGAGATACATAACAATAAGAAATGACCGCCCCAGCCTACCAAGCAAAGCGGTCATTCTTATTGTTTGACTTAGCCGAGGGAAGCTGACCATTGCGGACAGCACCTTCTTGTATTTTCAGTATAGTCAAAGTGATTCGATTTGTCAAGCGGACAGCATCCTTGTTCCTCGGTTTTGTTAAGAATCTGCGAAGTTTTTGCAAAGTTCGCCTCGAAACGCTGGTTTCTGAAATAGCGTCGTGGTATGCTGTTTGCAACGTAAGGAGGGACCCCCATGAAAGAAGTCAAGACCCCCAAAAAGCCATTGGCTATTTACTACGCCATTGTATTACTGGTGCTGATGCTGCTCAACTTCGTGCTCGTGCCGTGGATGAGCGAACGGCAGGTAAAAGAAGTGGACTACGGCACCTTCATGTCCATGACCGAGGACAAAGACATCGGCCGGGTGGATGTGGAATCGAACCAGATCATCTTTACTGATAAAGACGAAAAGCAAATTTACAAGACCGGCCTGATGAACGACCCCGACCTGACCCAGCGCCTCTACGACGCGGGGGCCGAGTTTTCCAGCGAGATCGTCGAGCAGGCTTCGCCGCTGATGAGCTTTCTGCTGAGCTTTGTGCTGCCCATCGTCCTCTTCGTCTGGCTGGGCAATTTCATGAACAAAAAGCTCATAGAAAAGGCCGGCGGCGCGAACTCGATGATGTTCGGCGGCGTGGGTAAGTCCAACGCCAAGGTCTACGTCCAGTCCACCCACGGCATCCGCTTTGCGGATGTGGCCGGCGAGGATGAGGCCAAAGAGAACTTACAGGAGATCGTAGATTATCTGCACGACCCCAAGAAATACGAAGAGATCGGTGCCTCGATGCCCAAGGGCATCCTGCTCGTCGGCCCTCCGGGTACCGGCAAGACCATGCTGGCAAAGGCCGTGGCGGGCGAATCCAACGTGCCGTTCTTCTCCATCTCCGGCTCGGAGTTCGTGGAGATGTTCGTGGGCATGGGCGCGTCCAAAGTCCGCGATCTGTTCAAGCAGGCCAAGGAAAAGGCCCCCTGCATCGTGTTCATCGACGAAATTGACGCCATCGGCCAGAAGCGCAACAGCGGCCAGCTGGGCGGCAACGACGAGCGCGAGCAGACCCTGAACCAGCTGCTCACCGAGATGGACGGCTTCGAGGGCAACAGCGGCGTCATCATCCTCGCGGCCACCAACCGTCCGGATTCCCTTGACCCGGCCCTGACCCGCCCCGGCCGCTTTGACCGCCGTGTTCCTGTGGAACTGCCCGACCTCAAGGGCCGCGAAGAGATCCTGAAGGTCCACGCCAGGAAAGTCGCTCTTGCCCCCGGCATCGACTTCAACACCGTGGCCCGGATGGCCTCCGGTGCCTCCGGCGCAGAGCTGGCCAACATCGTCAACGAAGCCGCCCTGCGGGCTGTGCGCGCCGGCCGCAAGTCGGTCACGGAAGCAGACCTCGAGGAGAGCATCGAAGTGGTCATTGCCGGCTACCAGAAGAAGAACTCCATCCTCACCGACAAGGAAAAGTGCATCGTAGCCTACCATGAGATCGGCCACGCACTGGTAGCGGCGCTTCAGAATCACTCCGCACCCGTGCAGAAGATCACCATCATCCCCCGCACCTCGGGCGCACTGGGCTACACCATGCAGGTCGAAGAGGGCAACCACTACCTGATGACCAAGGAAGAGCTGGAAAATAAGATCGCCACCCTCACCGGCGGACGTGCCGCCGAGGAAGTGGTGTTCGGCTCCATCACCACCGGCGCGTCCAACGATATCGAGCAGGCCACCAAGCTTGCCCGCGCCATGCTCACCCGTTACGGCATGAGCAAAGAGTTCGACATGGTGGCCCTGGAGACGGTGAACAACCAGTATCTGGGCGGCGACACCTCGCTGGCCTGCTCGGCCCAGACCCAGCGGGAGATCGACCAGCGGGTCGTGGACTTGGTAAAGGCCCAGCACGAAAAGGCCGTCAAGATCCTCACCGACAACCGCGCAAAGCTCGACGAGCTGGCGAAGTACCTTTATGAAAAGGAGACCATCACCGGCGACGAGTTCATGGCTATCCTTGAGGAAAAAGATTCCAGCGAAAATTAAAATAGGCTCTCTGCAATAATCCAGCCGCCGTATCCGTATTCATTACAGATACGGCGGTTTTCTGATACGCTGTACCGCGAATAAAACAGAAATCTGGGGCCTTGTCCCCTACAGGAGGATACTACTATGAGACTGCTGAACAAGAACACTGCCCGCCGCGCCGCCGCTGCTGCCGCGCTGCTGACCATGACCGCCGCCATGAGCGTGGGTGCCTTTGCCGCCGACGCCGAGGACACGACCGTTGCCGGTTATCTGCCCCCTCAGTCGTCCGAGGTCATGGTTCAGGGTGACATCGCTCTCCACTCTGACGTTCCGGTGGGGGAGGTAGACCCCAACTACGGCGGCTACGCCTCCCCGGTGGAGAACCCCATTCAGGGCAACGTGATGATGATCTCCGACGAGACCCCTCTGCCCTCTGACACGCCGGTGGAGAAGAGCGAAGCCCGCTACACCGTCAAGGGCCTGCTGGGCAAGCAGGTGCTCTACACCGCCCGTCAGGAAGGCCGCGTGCTGACGCTGGACGCCCCCGATGACAACGCCACCTTCCGCACCACCATCCTCGACATGCAGACCCTGATGAATCAGGGCGTAAGCACGCTGGTGCTCAAGACCGGCAAGACTTCCACCACCCTGAACCTGACTCTGCTGTGCCAGGGCCAGAAGCCCGGCACCCGGGTCACTCTGCGCCACCTCGGCAGCAGCGCTCACCTCACCGTGGGCTTCCGCGGCCGCCGCGACCTCATCGTTGGCCGATAAGCTTTTCCCACTCCCCTCTTTGTTTTCCATCGATACTTTTCCCTCAGACACAAAAGACCCCCGCTGCAAACGCAGCGGGGGTCTTACTGTTTATCAAATGGTCCCGTCCGAGCCGTTCTCGCTCTGCTCCGATGCATAGAGCACCATCAGGTGGTTTGCGGATGCTTCGAGCTGGCTCTTGGCCTGACGGAGGTTCGCTTCCTCCGTCTCGTTCATCTTCTCGGGCTTATCCTTCCGCAGGCAGCGGCGGAGGTTCGCCACATCGGCCTTGATGCGGTTCTTCTCCTCTTTGTCCAGCTCCTTCTTGCACTTGGAGAGGGCCTCGTCCACCTTGTAGGCCAGCACCTCGGCCTGATTGTGGAGGTCAAGCCGCTCTTTGCGGCGGCTGTCCTCGGCCTCGTAGGCGGCGGCGTCGGCCATGGCGCGCTGGATCTCATTCTCCGAGAGGTTCGTGCTGCCGGTGATGGTGATGTTCTGCTCCCGGCCGGTGCCGAGGTCTTTGGCCGAGACTTTCACGACGCCGTTGACGTCAATGTCAAAGGTGACTTCGATTTGGGGCTTGGACGAGAAGCTGGCCCGGATGCCGTTCAGCTTGAACTTGCCGAGGCTCTTATTGTCGCGGGCGAAATGCCGCTCACCCTGCAGGACGTTGATCTCCACACTGGTCTGCATGGGGCGGGCCGTGGTGAATATCTGGCTCTTGCGGGTGGGTATCATGCTGTTGCGGGTGATGAGGGGGGTCGCCACGCCGCCCAGTGTCTCGATGGAGAGGGTCAGCGGGGTGACGTCCATCAGCACAAGGCCCTGCGCCGCTGCACCAGAAGCGCCAGCCAGCTTGCCGCCGCCCTGCAGCAGACCGCCCTGCACAGCGGCACCCATCGCCACGCATTCGTCGGGGTTGAGGCTGTGGCTCGGTTCACAGCCCAGCAGTTCCTTCACCTGACGCTCGACGGCAGGCATCCGGGTGCTGCCGCCGACGAGAAGGACTTTGCCCAGCTGCGAAGCCGAGATGCCGGCATCCCGCAGTGCGTTCTGCACCGGGGCCACCGTCCGTGCCAGCAGGTCGCCGGTCATCATCTCGAACTGGGGGCGGGAGATGGTCAGATCGAGGTGGTGGGGGCCGTCCTTGCCCACAGCGATGAAGGGCAGATTGAGCTGGGCCGAGAGGGCGCTGGACAGCTCTTTCTTGGCCTTTTCGGCCTCTTCTTTCAGGCGTCCCATGGCGGCGGGGTCGCGGGAGAGGTCGATGCGGTCCGATTTCTTGAACTCTGCCACGGCGTATTCCACGATGCGCTGGTCGAAGTCGTCGCCGCCGAGGCGGGTATCGCCGCCGGTGGCCAGCACCGTGAAGGTTCCGTCTTCGATCTCGATGATGGAGACGTCGAAGGTGCCTCCGCCGAGGTCGTAGACCAGGATCTTCTGGGGCGCTTCGTTGTCAAGGCCGTAGGCCACGGCGGCGGCGGTAGGCTCATTGATGATGCGCAGGACGTTCAGGCCCGCGATGCGGCCCGCATCCTGGGTGGCCTTGCGCTGGCTGTCGTCAAAGTAAGCGGGGACGGTGATGACGGCCTCCGTCACCGGCTCACCCAGGTAGCTCTCGGCGTCGCGGCGTATCTTGGTCAGGATCATGGCGCTGATCTCCTGCGGAGTCAGGTCTTTGCCGTCGATGTGGACGCGGTAGTCGCTGCCCATATGCCGCTTGATGCTGGACACCGTCCGGCCGGAGTTGGTGGCAAGCTGGCGCTTTGCCGCGCCGCCCACCAGACGCTCGCCGTCTTTGGTGAACGCCACCACGCTGGGGGTGGTGCGCTCTCCCTCTGCGTTGGTGATGACGACGGGCTTGCCGCCCTCCACCACTGCCACGCAGCTGTTCGTGGTGCCAAGGTCAATACCGATCACTCTGCTCATTCTGGTCGTCCTCTCTGTTTTTGCGACGCGCATATTTTTCCTTCAATATCATATCGGTTCCGTATGACGATTTCTTAGAGCATTTGTAAAGATTCTGTGTTTCCGCTCATTCTCTCTCGAGCAGCTGGCGGATGACGGCCTCCGTCTCGTCCAGCCAGCTCTGGGCCGTCTCGTCGCCCTCTTTTTTGCGGACAAGGAAGCCCTGCTTCGCCTCAGCCAGCTGAGCCAGCGCCTTTTTGCGGGAGATGTACTGGGTCTCATACTGGGCCACCCGCAGGCAGACCTGCGGCATATAGGCGATGTCGGGGGTGGAGGCGCAGAGCTTCTGGGCCTTGCGGTAGGCCCGCAGAGCCGCACCGGCCCCTTTTCCCTGCACCATGGCATCGTCGCCCAGCGCCACCCATGCGGCCACATCGCCGGCGTCGGCAGCTTTTTTCCAGAACTTGCGGGCCTGTGCAGGGCTCTTACGGCAGCCCCGGCCCTCGTAGAGCATCTCGCCCATCATGGCAAGGCCCTCGGCGCAGCCCTCTTCGGCAGAGAGCTGATAATAATGCATCGCGTCGTCCCAGCGTTCCTCGGCCATGGCATGGTTGCCGGCCCGCAGCTCCGCTTCGCCCGGCTCATCGGTGTCGTGGCTGGCGTGGAGCAGACCGTTCAAAAGCGAGCAGTCCAGCGTGGCAGAGCTGGTCCACGGGTCGATGACCACGCCGTCGATGCTGTCCGAGTCCAGCGCCATCTGCATGGCGGAAGCCAGAAGCCGTTCCGCCATGGGGCGGCTGGCCGTGCCTTTATCGGCCTCTGCCATCTTCACGGAAGTGAACACCGGCAGGTAGCACCGGCCCTTCTGGGTGCGCAGGGTCCAGGGCTGCAGGTCTTTCGCTTTCTCCGCCGGGACAGGATGCTCTGCCCACGGGGCGGCTCCGTCCGGCTGGTCGGACGCAGCTTCCAGCGGCACCAGGACCCTGGTGTCCAGCTCGAGGGCATAGTTGATGGCGTTCATCAGCGCCCAGAAGCTCTCCTCGTTCTGGCCCTTATAGAGCGCTGCCACAGCCCGCTCTATCGCCGGACAGCCCGTCCCCAGCGGCCCGTATTCCGGCAGCTTTTTGCGGTCTGCCGCGCCCACCGGGCGCAGCCGCAGCCGTGCCGCACCATCTTTTGCCATTGCATCCACCATTCTTTCCGTTGAGATTCCCTTCCAGTATAGCAGGATTTTCCGGTTTTCTCAATCTCCGAAGCTGAAATCTGCATCCAGAGCCGGTTTTCTTTGGCAAAAAACATAGCATTCCTGTTGGGAGTGCGTTATAATAAGGAGCGTCTCGACTAAATGTATGAAAGAAAGGGAGTATCGAGCCTTGAACAAAATGCTTCGCTATCTCAGCGATTACAAGCGCGAGAGCGTGCTTGCACCGCTTTTCAAGATGCTGGAAGCTACGTTTGACCTGTTCGTGCCGCTTGTGATGGCCGACATCGTCAACGTGGGTATCGCGGCCCACGATTTCCACTACATCCTCGTGCGGTGCGGCATCCTGCTGCTTCTGGCCATCGTCGGCCTCGCGTGCAGCCTGACGGCCCAATACTTCTCGGCCAAAGCCGCCGTGGGTTATTCCACCGGCCTGCGTCATGCGCTGTTTGAGCACATCCAGACGCTGAGCTTTTCCGAGATGGACACCATGGGCACCAGCACCCTCATCACCCGGATGACCAGCGACGTCAATCAGGTGCAGAGCGGATTGAACCTCTTCCTCCGTCTGTTCCTGCGCAGCCCCTTCGTGGTGTTCGGCGCCATGATCATGGCCTTTACGGTCAACTTCCGCGCCGCCCTCATCTTCGTGGTGGCTATCCCGCTGCTGAGCGTCGTGGTCTTCGGCGTCATGGTCATCACCCGGCCGCTGTATAAGTCGGTGCAGACCCGCCTCGACCGGGTCCTGGGCCTCACCCGCGAGAACCTGACCGGCGTGCGCGTCGTCCGCGCCTTCGACAAGGAAAAGAGCGAGGTGGACCGCTTCGAGGACGCCAATGAGCTGCTGACCAAAATGCAGCTCCATGTGGGCCACATCTCCGCCCTGATGAACCCGCTGACCTACGTTATCATCAACCTTGCCATCGTGGCGCTGCTGTATGTAGGCAGCATCGAGATAAACATCGGCGGCATGGCCTCCGGCGACGTCATCGCGCTGGTCAACTACATGAACCAGATCCTGGTCGAGCTGGTCAAGCTGGCCAACCTCATCGTTCAGGTGAGCAAGGCTCTGGCCTGTGCAGGCCGTGTGCAGGCGGTTCTGGACACAAAGCCCGGCATGGAGTTCCCGGCCCAGCTCACCGGCAATGTTCCGGCGGAAAAGGCCGGCGACGCCGTCCGTTTCGACCATGTGAGCCTGACCTACAAGGGCGCAGGCGCACCCAGCCTCTCTGACATCAATTTCACCGCCAAGCGCGGCCAGACCATCGGCGTCATCGGCGGCACCGGCAGCGGCAAATCCAGCCTCATCAGCCTCATCCCCCGCTTCTACGACGCCACTGAGGGCAGTGTGGAGATCATGGGCCGACCGGTCCGGCAGTACCCCCGCGCCGACCTGCGCGGCAAGGTGGCTGTGGTCATGCAGAAGGCCCAGCTCTTCGGCGGCACCATCCGCTCCAACCTGCTCTGGGGCAGCCAGAATGCCTCCGACGCCGACCTCTGGGCCGCACTGGAAACGGCACAGGCTGCGGAGTTCGTGAAAGCCAAGCCCCTCGGCCTCGACGAGCCGGTGGAGCAGGGCGGACGCAACCTCTCCGGCGGTCAGAAACAGCGTCTGACCATCGCCCGCGCCCTCGTAGGCAAGCCGGACATCCTCATCCTCGACGACAGCGCCAGCGCACTGGACTACGCCACCGACGCGGCCCTGCGCAAGGCTCTGGCTGCTCTGCCGGGCGATCTGACCGTCTTCATCGTCAGCCAGCGTGCCGCCAGCCTGCAGCACGCCGACCAGATCATCGTGCTGGACGATGGCCGCATGGTGGGCCTTGGCCGTCACGCCGAGCTGCTGGAAAGCTGCCCGGTCTACAAGGAAATTTACGAGAGCCAGTTCAAGAAAGGGGATGCGCAGAAATGAGTGCAAAAGCAAAAAGCAAGCTAACCCCTGAACAGCAGAAGGCCACCATGACCCGGGTGCTGCAGAAAATCAAGCCCTACGGCTTCTTCGTGGTGTGCAGCCTCATCGTGGCCGCTGTGAGCGTGGCGGCCCAGCTGTATATCCCCATCCTCTGCGGCAGCGCCATCGACATGATGCTGGGCAAAGGTGCCGTGGACTTCGCGGGCGTGCTGCGCATCATCTACGAGATCATCGTGGTGGCGGTTGTCGCCGCCTTTGCGCAGTGGCTGCTGAGCGTCTGCAACAACCGCATCACCTTCGCAGTCAGCCGTGACCTGCGCAACGCCGCCATGCGGAAGATCCAGACCCTTCCCCTCTCTTACCTCGACAGCCATCCTTCCGGCGACATCGTGAGCCGGATGGTGGCCGACGTGGATACCTTCGCGGACGGCCTGCTGATGGGCTTCACCCAGCTGTTCTCGGGTGTGCTGACCATCCTCGGCACCCTCCTCTTCATGCTGCAGCAGAATGTCCCCATCACGCTGGTGGTGGTCTGCATCACCCCGCTGAGCCTTGTGGTGGCCAGCTTTCTCGCAAAGCGCAGCTACAAGTATTTCCAGAGCCAGAGCACCGTGCGCGGCGAGCAGACTGCCCTTGTCAACGAGATGATAGAGGGTCAGAAGGTCGTGCAGGCCTTCGGCCACGAGGCCCAGAGCCTCGAGGCTTTTGACGAGGTGAATGGCCGGCTGCAGAACGTGAGCCTGAAGGCCATCTTCTTCTCCAGCATGACCAACCCCGCCACCCGCTTCGTCAACAACATCGTCTACGCAGGCGTCGGCCTCGTGGGCGCGATCTATGCCGTAGCCGGAGGCATCACTATCGGCCAGCTGAGCATCTTCCTGAACTACGCCAACCAGTACACCAAGCCCTTCAACGAAATTTCCGGCGTCGTGACCGAGCTGCAGAACGCTCTGGCCTGCGCAGCCCGCGTGTTCGAGCTGCTGGACGCCGAAGACCAGACCCCCGAAGCGGAGAACGCCACAAAGCTCGTGCCGGACGGCCATGTCCAGATCGAGGACGTCTCCTTCCGCTATCTGCCCGACCGCCCGCTCATCGAGGGCCTGTCTCTGGACGTCAAGCCCGGCCAGCGCATCGCCATCGTCGGCCCCACCGGCTGCGGCAAGACCACCCTCATCAACCTGCTCATGCGGTTCTATGATGTCAA